>Ga0206118_100096_pt1 | contig 122434 bp, 93 predicted proteins | sample 3A20Ametagenome_FD_177999 | JGI IMG/M metagenome (GOLD analysis project Ga0206118, IMG submission 177999) | Enriched microbial communities from leaf-cutter ant dump, University of Wisconsin, Madison, United States - 3A20A | ecosystem: Environmental > Terrestrial > Nest > Insects nest > Nest dump...
GCCTTCGGCAACGGCAGCCCCAGCGGCGCCGCCACCGTCAACCTGCGCATGCCGGGGCAGTTCTATGACGCGGAATCCAGCCTGTTCTATAACTGGAACCGCTACTACAACCCCGCCACAGGCCGCTATATCAGCTCTGACCCCATCGGGCTCGAGGGCGGGATTAATACGTTCCTCTATGCAGCGGCTAGTCCGGTGATGATGGTTGACCCAGAAGGATTGTATAGTTGGTGGGATTTCCAAGGCGACCTCGCCGATGCGCAGATTGGCGCTCTGGAAGGGTTGGCGGGTTTGTCAGACTCTCTGACATTTGGTCAATCTCGTCGCTACCGTCAGGAGCAAGGTCTAGAATATGCCGATACCTGTTCTACAGCTTATCAGGCAGGTGACTGGACTGGGACAGGGATGGGCCTTGTCACCGCAGGGGCTGGGATTGCGCGCGGTGGATTGCGTATTGAGATGGGAAATTGGAAACGAGCCGGAGAATGGATGACGACTAAAGGAAAAAATCTGTTACACTTTCATTGGGGAAAGGGTTCTGGCTTACAAAGTAAGCATCTGCCCTATGAATTGGGCGACTGGATGAGAAACTTTCAAAGCTTGGTTAAAAGAGGCTTGGCGGGAGAAGACCTAACGAATATAGCAATAACTGGAGCAGGAAGTGTATCTATAACAGGCGGTTCGAGCCCTAGCTGTGGTTGTAATTAAGATGCATAACATTGAACATCCAGTCTGGAAAGTTATAGAGATGTCTGGGGAAACGGCTTCGAGCGCCGCGGATTCTCCTAGGTATCCTTGTTCTGTTCTGAAGCCCTTTTTTGAATGGCAGTTCGAAGAAAAAAAATTTGACTTTGCAATCATCGCGCCATCAAGAAAAAGCTTTCTGCCTAAAGTATTCCAGCAAAGATGCTTTTTCGATGGATTAAACCTTATTGTCAACCTAGAGCAAGCCATGCAAAGCCAAACAGATCTAGAGAAAGCTGCTCTGCGCGGATATGAATTAGTGTTTGCTACAACATCAAGCACATTGACGCTCGAAAAATTTTTTAACAACTATGGTTATCTTTGCGCTGGGCATGCCCGACTTGGGGACCGTAGCAAACATGACTTATTCTCAGCATCATGGAACGACAAGAAGATGCTGCAGGCTCTATCTTTTTGCAAAAGAATGGGGGCCGCCTCTCTCTGCTGCTTCGCACACGATGCTGAGCCAGTTTACATTCTGTCATAAAGTTCTTAAACGTTTCGAAAAGATATTCCAATAAAAAATGCAGGCTCGGATGCAAAGTGGCAACCACAAAGACATTCTCAGGCAATAATGCAGAGACAGCGTGGCATTGAGAATTTAAAAGAAGAAATTAGACAGAAATGCGGGGGCTGTGAATAATGGAAAAAAGTGATGCGGAATATTTAAGGGCTGCGTTTAAAGACTTAATTAATTACGGAGCTGACAATCCTCTAGAGCCCATTGATCCGCTAAGTTACCGAACCCCAGAAGGGGACTCATGCTTACATATTGCGGCGATGCGAGGAGACTTGCGTGCTGTACAACTACTTCTTAATGCAGGATTGGATGCGAATCTTCTTGGAGACCTTGGTAATACTCCCTTGCACTATGCCCTAATCGCCGCACATCAGGATGTAGTCGAACATCTGGTAAGTCGCGGTGCAAACCCATACATTGTGAATGAGCTTGGTAAAAAACCGTGACTAAGCTTTCTTTAGCTTTTCTAACCTTCCTGCCACTTCTCGCGCTCGCCGCCTATGCGCCGCACGACGCACCGCACCGCCTGAAATCTTCACCTATCAAGTCACCGAAGACCGCTGCGGACGGCTTGTTGTCCACGCACTAATATGCCGGGCTTCGCCGCCGAATACGCGGGACAAACTCAACCGTGTGACGTTGCTCACCTCATCACTGTACGCAACAGACTTAAAATTCGTTGGGAGCAATCTTGTGAGGGGGTAAGCCCCCCCGCCTGCGCCAAGCGATTCATCATGCGCACTTAAAATTCCATAATGTTAAAAAAATGATAACTTCACGGGTACGCGATGTTTGTTTTGTGTGCCCGCTGTCGTGTATGATTTTGTCCTGCGAAATTTATTTTTTAGACAGGTGAATTCTTATGGCGATTATTAACGGAACCGAAGACGCGGACGAAATTTTCGGCACTTTGGCTGACGACACGCTGCGCGGTCTTGGGGGGGCTGATACCATCCACGGCCTTGACGGTAATGATACCATCGATGGTGGCAGCGGCGGCGACACCATGATAGGCGGCCTGGGTGACGACCTGTTTTTCGTGGATAACCTCGGTGACGTTGTCGTGGAAGAGGCCGGGGAGGGGACAGATACCGTCCGCTCGACCCTGCGCAGCTACACGCTGGCGGCCAATGTCGAAAACCTGACGCTGATCGGCACGGCAGCCGTCATCGGTACGGGCAACGAACTTGACAACCATCTGATCGGGACCGTCGGCAAAAACACACTGATCGGCGGTGCGGGTAACGATACGCTGGACGGTTTCGGCGGTGCGGATGCGTTGATGGGCGGCACGGGCGACGATACCTATATCGTGAATGAATCCGGTGTAAAAATTACCGAAAAAGCGGGCGAAGGCACGGATACCGTACAGGCATCCCTTGCGTCCTATACGCTGGGCAATCACCTTGAAAATCTTATTCTGACGGGTGTGCTCGACAGCAAGGGCACAGGCAATGCCCTCAACAATACGCTCGTCGGCAACGACGGTCATAACACGCTGAATGGCGGCAAGGGTGCCGACTGGATGGCAGGCGGCCTTGGCGATGACGTTTACATCGTGGATGACGTCGGTGATGTCGTGAACGAAGCCGTGGGTGCGGGGACAGATTGGGTGCGCACCAGCGTCAGCTACGCCCTTTCCGCAAACGTCGAGCACATGGAGATGACGGGTACTGCCGCCATCAACGGCACGGGGAACGCGCTCAATAATACGATGCGTGGTAATGCGGGCGCCAATATCCTCGACGGCGGGGATGGTGACGATTACCTCGATGGAGGCAAGGGGAACGATACGCTTATCGGCGGTCTGGGTGACGACAGATATGTGGTCGATTCCGTCGGCGATGTCGTGATAGAGGCGAATGGCGAAGGAAACGATTCCATCGGGACCTATGTCAGCTATACCCTGCCGGATTTTGTGGAGTACATCGAGGCGCTGGGTTCGGGCGCGATCACCCTGACGGGTAATGCGCTCGACAATACGATGATCGGTAATGCGGGCAAGAATATTCTTATCGGCCTTGATGGCAACGATACGATGGAGGGGTATCTGGGGATCGATACCATGATCGGCGGTCTGGGCGACGACCTTTATGTTGTCGAGAATGACAAGGACGTCATCATCGAAAATGCGGTCGAGGGGATTGACGAAGTTATTTCTTTGACGGCGAACTACACGCTGTCGGCGAATGTCGAAAATCTGACGCTGGTCTGGAATGTGGGTAACGGCTGGTATGGCCTAAACGGCAAAGGGAATGCCGGAGACAACACCATCACCGGTAATGAAGTGAACAATACCCTCGAAGGCGGGGGCGGGCTTGATACCCTCATCGGCGGCGACGGCAATGATACCTATATCATCACCGAAGGCACCGAGGTCATCGTCGAGAACCCCGGCGAAGGACAGGACACGGTGCGTACGGCACTGGATGGCTACGCACTGGGCGCGAACATCGAAAACCTGACCTTGACGGGTACCGCAAATATCAGCGGCACGGGCAACGCCCTCAACAATACCCTGACGGGTAACAGCGGCGTCAATACGCTGACAGGTGGTCTGGGCGACGATTCCTATGTCGTGACGGCAGGCGACGTTGTGGTCGAGGAGGCGGGCGAAGGTTCTGATACGATTTATTCGGCTGTGACATGGACGCTTGGCGCGAATATCGAGAATCTTATCCTCAGCGCGGGTAATGGCACAGGCAACGAGCTTGATAACATCATCATCGCAACGTCGAAGGCTTCGAACACGCTGATCGGCCTTGATGGAAACGATACGCTGGATGGCGGCGAAGGTGACGACCGCATGATTGGCGGCCTCGGCGACGATACCTATGTCGTCAGCTCCCTCAAAGATGTGATTATCGAGGAAGTGGGCGAGGGGACGGATACAGTACGCTCCGGCCTGCCGACCTATACGCTGGGCGCCAATCTTGAAAACCTCTCGTTGACGGGGACGGCCAATATCAACGGCATCGGCAATGAACTGGTCAACGTTTTGACCGGCAACAGCGGAAATAACACCCTGAATGGCCTTCTGGGCGCCGATACCATGATCGGCGGCGCGGGGGATGATACCTATATCGTCGAAGATAACGGCGATGTCATCGTCGAAAATGCGGCGGAGGGTGTTGATACGGTGCTGTCGAGCGCGTCGGATTACGTGCTTTCCGATAACATTGAAAATCTGACCCTGACGGGCACCGCGGCTATCAATGGCACGGGCAACAACGGCGATAACTTTATTTTGGGCAACGCCGCTGTCAATACATTGTCCGGTGGCGGCGGTAACGACACGCTGAACGGCGGCCTTGGCGCCGATACCATGATCGGCGGCGCGGGTGATGATTTCTTCTTCGTCGAAAATGCAGGCGATATCGTTATCGAAGCCGTGGGCGAGGGAAGCGACACCGTACAGGCGTCTTTGAACTATACGCTCACCAATAACGTCGAAAACCTGATCCTGGCGGGTGCGGCGCTGGTTGGTACCGGCAACGCGCTCGATAACAGCATCACAGGGACGGCGGCTGCCAATACGCTCATCGGTCTTGACGGCAACGATTATCTGGATGGCGGCAAAGGCAGCGATACGATGATTGGCGGTCTGGGAGATGACACCTTTGTTGTCGATTCAGCCAAGGACATCATCGTCGAAGAAGTGGGCGAAGGTACCGATACTGTTATTTCGTCCGTGACGTGGACGCTGGCCGATACGTTTGAAAACCTGACGCTGGCGGGAGCCTCCGCTATTCATGCGACGGGTAACGGCGGCGATAACACCCTGATTGGCAATACGGGCGCGAATACCCTGAACGGTCTGGCGGGCGCCGACCGTATGATCGGCGGCGCGGGGAACGATACCTATATCGTCGACGATGCGGGCGATCTGGTGGAGGAAAACGCGAATGAAGGCACCGATACCGTCTATGCCGGTATCAGTTATGCGCTTACGCCCAATGTCGAGAAATTATTCCTCACGGGCACCGCGGATATTAACGGTACGGGGAATGACCTTGATAACAGTCTGACGGGTAACAGCGGCAACAACACGCTCGATGGCGGGCTTGGCGCTGACGTCATGACGGGCGGTGCAGGCGACGACACCTACATCGTCGATAACGTCAAAGACAGCGTGAAAGAAGCAGCGGGCGCGGGTACGGACAATGTATTCGCCAGCGTAAGCTATACGCTTGCCGCGAATGTCGAAAACCTGACGCTGACGGGCGCGCTGGATATCAATGCGACTGGCAACAAAGATGCGAATACTCTGACGGGCAACAGTGGCAGCAACACGCTGGACGGCGGCGCAGGCGCCGACGTCATGGCGGGTGGCGACGGTGATGATACTTATGTCGTGGATAATATCGGCGACATCATCAGTGAAAACCCGGGCGAGGGTACGGATACCGTCCGCGCCAGTATTACGTGGGCTTTGGGGGCGAACTTCGAGCATCTGACGCTGACCGGAAAATCGGCGATTAACGGTACTGGTAACGGTGATGACAATATCATTACCGGTAATGCGGGCAAAAATACCCTGTTCGGTCTTGGCGGTAACGATACGCTGATTGGCGGCGGCGGTGCCGATACGCTGGTCGGGGGTATCGGCAATGATACTTATGTCGTCAGCACGGCGAATACGGTTCTGATCGAAAACGCAGGCGAGGGGACGGATACGGTCGAGAGCAGCCTCAGCTGGACGCTGGCGGCGGATTTCGAAAATCTGACGCTGACGGGCGCTGCGAATATCAACGCCGTGGGCAATGCGCAGGTGAATACCCTCACGGGGAATACCGGCAATAACACGCTGGATGGCGGCGCGGGCGCCGACGTGATGGCGGGCGGCGCGGGCGATGACGTGTATATCGTCGACAACGTAGGGGATACTATTACTGAAAACGTGGGCGACGGCACGGACACCGTCCGTGCCAGCGTCAACTATACGCTGAGCGCCAATGTGGAAAACCTTGTCCTGACGGGTGGCGCGCTGGTCGGCACGGGCAACGCGCTTGGAAACAGTCTTACGGGCACGGCGGGTAATAACACGCTGGTCGGTCTGGATGGGAATGATTATCTGGATGGGCTTGCCGGCGCGGATACCATGATCGGCGGTACGGGCGATGATACCTATATCGTCGATGATATAGGCGATGTCGTGACCGAAGATGCAGGCGAAGGCACGGATACCGTCCGCTCCAGCGTGACATATGTCCTTGGTGCGAATATCGAACATCTTTATCTGACGGGGACTGCCGCCATCAACGGCACGGGCAATGCCGAAAATAACACGATTGTCGGCACGGCGGGTAATAACACGCTGTCCGGTCTGGACGGCAACGACGTTCTGATCGGCAACGGCGGGGTGGATACGCTCATCGGCGGCCTTGGTGACGATACCTACTACGTCGACAGCACAACGGATGTGATCATCGAAAATATGGGCGAGGGTACGGACACCGTCCGCTCCACCGTATCATGGGTGCTGGGCGACGGGCTTGAACATCTGATACTCGAGGTGGGCAGCTCTGGCGTCATCAACGGTACCGGCAACGCGCTTGACAACACCATCATCGGCAACCGCGCGACCAACAGCCTTGTCGGTCTTGATGGTAACGATTATCTCGACGATGGCGGTGGCGGTGGCGACCGCATGTATGGCGGTAATGGCGATGATACCTATGTCATCACCGATGCAACGGCCAAGATTTTTGAAGACGCGGCGGGCGGCATTGACACCGTCATTCTGCGCGCCGGTTTCGCCAGCTCGACATACAAACTGGCGGCGAATATCGAAAATCTTATCATGCAAACGCAGTTTCCGTCCGTGACGGGCAACGGGCTCGACAACACGATCACGGGAAGCACAGGCAACGACACCATCAATGGTGGTGGCGGTAACGACGTGCTGTTTGGCATGGAAGGCGATGACAAGCTCACGACAGGCTCCGGCGACGATACGCTGGACGGCGGCGAAGGGGCTGATACCATGAGCGGCGGTAGCGGCAATAACCTTTATATCGTCGATAACGTCGGCGATGTTGTTATCGGGGGTTCAGGGCTGGATCATATCCAGTCGAGCGTCAGCTTCACGACCGGATCTGGCGTGGAAAATCTGACACTGACAGGTACCGGCAATATCAATGCCACGGGCAATAGCCTTGCCAACGTTCTGACGGGTAACAGCGGCAACAACACGCTGTCGGGCCTTGCGGGGAACGACACGTTGATTGGCGGCGATGGCGATGACCTGCTGATTGGTGGCGCGGGCGCTGATACCCTGACGGGCGGCAACGATGCCGATACCTTCCTGTTCCAGGCCCTGAGCGCATTTAGCGCCGTCGATACGATTACCGATTTCGATGCAGCCGAAGGCGATGCCATCAATATCGCGGATATCCTGTCCGGTTTCTACGATTCCGGTACGGATGATATCCTCGATTACGTGCGGTTCGAGGATTCTGGCGGCGATACCATCGTCAGCGTCGACCGCGATGGTGCGGGCACATTGTTCGGCTTCCAGCAGATCGCTATCCTGACAGGCGTTACCGGCCTGACAGACGAAGAAGCGCTGATTGCGGGCAACAGTCTGATTGTCAGCTAATCCGGCCTAACCCGCTGCGCGGCGTATGAAGCCTTCGATAAATGCCTGCGTTTCTGCATCGGCAAGCGCGGGCACGTGCCCGGCTTCCGGACATATATGCAGGGCAAGATCCGGGCGGATACGCTGCAGATCGGCAATCTCTGCCGCTGTACAAAGGTCTGACTTTCCGCCAGCGACAAGTGCCACGGGGCATCTGATTTTTTCCGCGCCCGTGGTGATGTCAATACCCGCGCGCAGGGCGGGGGCTGCCAGCCGGGCGATAGCCGGATCAAAATGAAATACATACCCGACATCGGTTTTTCGCAGCTGGTGTTCGGCGTAATGCCGCCAGACATCATCCCCGACAGGCCCCAGCGGCAAATTGACTTTCAATACATCGACCAGTACCTCGATAGAGGGAAGGACAGGCAGGTTTTCAACTACGTAATCCGCGATGCGTGCGCAGGCGGCGGGGTTCGGTTTGTGGGTAATGTCGACCAGCGTCAGGGATGCGAAAGCGGGCGCGATATCCTGCGCCAGCATTTCAAACGCGATCAGCCCGCCCATCGAGGTGCCCATCCAATGCACGGGTGCGGGGAAATACTTTTTGAGCATGGCCGCGAAAATTTCCGCATACTTGTTCAGATGGTATTCTTCAGGGGGCAGGCGCAGGCTCTCGCCGCGGCCGGGAGCATCGAAAGCGTAAAAACGCCAGCCCCACGCGGCCAGCGCGCGGCCCAGATAATCAAAATCGCGTTTTTGACGTGTGAGGCCATGCACGGCGACAACGGTACCCTGCACAGGCGTGCCCGCAGGCGGATCAAAGCGTATGCAGGCAAGGCCTTCCAGCGTTTCAAAGACAGGCGGTGGCGAAGATGCGGGCATGTTTAAACCTCCGAAATTCAAAGCAGTTTAAAAGCTGCGGAGAATAAGAACAAGCCTGCGTTTTTTTTTGCCGCCTGTCATTTGCATTCAAGGTGCCTTTTCGCATTATTCTTTTAGCGTGTACATCGGGCTTACTTGTTTGATTAAGGCCGTTTTGAAGCGGCTTTAGATGGATTGCCTGTGTGGGCCGATGCGGGGTAGAATTCAAGCCTGTCAACCGTGGCGCCCCGCGCCGGAAAGGCTGCCCGCGCATGCAAGTATCAGTGAAATGGAAAAAACGTATTCTGCTTGTGGTTGCCGCTACGATATCCGCTGCGGCATTCTTTTTCCCGCCATTGGCGCAAGACTTGTCCTATCACGACTTTGCCGATAAACGTCCGGTGCCGCCGGTTCCCAATGCGGGCGATGTCCTCAGCAATATTCCTTTTTGCATTGTCGGTATATGGGGCGTGTTGATGATGCGCAAATACCGCGGTGGTGATGCAATGGCCAGTGCGCTCTGGCATATATTCTTTTTTGGCGTATTCCTGGTGGGCTTTGGCTCCGGCTATTACCACTGGATGCCCAATAACCAGACGCTGGTCTGGGACCGCCTGCCGATGACCATTGCTTTCATGTCGCTGTTTGCGCTGGTGATTGCCGAGCATGTATCGCGCCGCGCCGGTTATGCGCTGTTTCCTTTTTTGCTCGTCGCGGGGATTGGCAGTGTCTGGTACTGGGATTACACCGAAAGTATCGGGGCGGGGGATCTGCGGCCCTATGCGCTGGTGCAGTTTTTGCCCATGGTGCTCATTCTGATGATCCTTTCTATGTTTCCGTCAAGGGCGGGCGGCACGCGTTATTTGATCTGGTGCCTCGGGTGGTATATCGCGGCCAAGGGTCTCGAACATTACGACGACCATGTCTTCGGCTGGCTGGGCGGGCATGTCAGCGGCCATAGCCTCAAGCATCTGGCGGCGGCGGCGGGCGTGGCTTGTCTGCTGCCTTATGCGAAATTAAGGCTCGATAAAACGCCGGTTGACGTCTGAAACCGAGGGGGCGGGGTTTCGCCGCTATCCGATTTCCGCTAAGCTGTACCAATGGACGGGGACATTCTTACCAATCAAACGTCGCGGCGCGCATTGCCGCTGTGGGCTCTGATGCTGGTCGCGCTTTGCGGCGGCATTGTGGCGGGTATTCTGCTGGGCCCGCAGGGGGCTTTCGCCGTCCCTGCCGATATCCTGAAGCCGGTGGTGGACTGGGTGATGCTGCCGGCGCGGCTGTTTCTCGCGCTGATTACCATGGTGGTGATGCCGCTGGTGTTCTGCTCCATCCTGCTGGCGATTACCGAAAGCGGCGGGCTTTCATTTCTGCGTACCGCGGGGACGCGCGTCACAATATATTTTGTGATCACAACGTTTATTGCGGTCATGATGGGGGTGGGCATTTCCGCCGTCATGAAACCCGCGTCGCATGTACCGGAAAGCTGGGTGTCATCCCAGATCGGCAGCGCCGAAGAAGCCCTTAAAAAAGCCGCCGGCGGCTATGCCGACGGCAAAACAATCCCGCAGATGATTGTGGATATCATTCCCGTTAATCCGGTCGCCGCCGTGCTGGAACAGCAAATGCTGCAAATCGTGATCGCGGCGCTGCTGGCGGGGCTTGCGCTTGCGGCCTTACCGCGGAGCGACGCGCAGCCGGTGATTTCATTCTGCATCGGCGTGCAGGCCGTGTGCATGAAGATTGTGTTCTGGGCGCTGTGGCTGGCCCCTATGGCGGTGTTTGCTTTTCTGTTTCGTCTGACCGTGGAAACGGGGATGGATACGCTCGTTATGCTGTCTTGGTATATCGCAACGGTTTTACTGGGGCTTTTTGCGATTATGGCGATGTATATGCTGATCGTCTTTTTTGTGGCCCGCCGGTCGCCTGTGGCCTTTCTGGCGGCGGCGCGCGATGCGATGATGCTGGCATTTTCCTCCTCCAGCTCCGCCGCGACCATGCCGGTCACGCTGGCAACGGCGGAGGCGAAAATGGGCGTCCGCCCCGCTGTGGCGCGACTGGTGGTACCGCTGGGCACGACCATCAATATGGACGGCACCGCGATTTATCAAATTATTGTGGCGTTGTTCCTGACGGGGCTTTTGGGGATTGATCTCAGCTTCGGGCAAACGCTTTTGCTGGCGGTCACGGTGGTTGCGGCCGCGATTGGCACGCCGGGCACGCCGGGTGTGGGGCTTGTGATTTTGTCAGTCATTCTGGCCAATCTGGGTATCCCTGCCGAAGCGATCGGGATTATTCTCAGCGTTGATCGTATTCTTGATATGTGCCGCACGGTCATTAATGTGACGGGCGACCTTGTTGCTTCCGTTGTTGTTGAGCGCTGGGCGGAAACGGGCGTTGTAAAGGCGCCCGCCGATATTCACTTGCAGGGAAATACCATATGAAACTGACATTCCTCGGCGCCGTTGGGACGGTGACAGGCTCGCGTTATCTGCTGGAAGACGACAACCGGAAAATTCTGGTGGATGCCGGATTGTTTCAGGGACGCAAGGAGCTGCGCGAGCGCAACTGGACGCCGCCGACGTTCGACCCTGCCGAGATTGATGCCGTTTTGCTGACGCATGCGCATATCGATCATAGCGGATATATTCCGCGTTTGGTCAAGGAAGGATTCCGCGGGCCCGTTTACTGCACCGCCGCGACGCAGGACCTTTGCAATATCCTGCTGCCCGATAGCGGCCATTTGCAGGAAGAAGACGCCGAAAGCGCCAACCGTCATGGCTATTCGCGTCACCATCCGGCGCTGCCGCTCTATACGCAGGAAGATGCCGAAGCGGCGCTGGAACATTTCCGCCCTGTCGAATTCGGCAAACGCTATGCGCTGAAAGACAGCCTGCTCGGCTTCACCATGTACCGTGCCGGGCATATTCTGGGTGCGGCATTTATTCGTATTGATGATGGCATGACGTCCATTTTGTTTGGCGGGGATATTGGCCGTTTGAATAATCCCGTCATGAAACCGCCCGCAAAAATCCAGCAGGCCGATTATTTGCTGATTGAATCGACCTATGGCGACCGCCTGCACAATACCGACGACCCGACCGAAGATATTTTCCGCATCGTGCGCGATACGGCGGCCCGCGGCGGTACGGTGGTGATACCGTCTTTTGCGGTCGGTCGCACGCAGGCGCTGCTGTATCACCTCTATCTGCTCAAAAAACAGGGACGCATCGCGGATATTCCGATTTTTGTCGATAGCCCCATGGCTATCCGCGCAACCGCCCTGATGGGACGTCATCCGGCGGATCACCGCCTGTCCCCCGATGTGTGTAACGCCATTGACGAGATGACGCGCTATACCCAAACGACCGAGGAGTCGAAGGAAATCAACAGCCGCCATAACGGTATGCCGAAAATCATTATTTCAGCCAGCGGCATGGCGACGGGCGGCCGCGTGCTGCATCACCTCAAATACTATATTGGTGATGCGCGCAATACCGTTTTATTGGCCGGTTTTCAGGCCGAAGGCACGCGCGGCGACAGACTGGCGCGCGGGGAAAAAGAAATCTCCATCCATGGCCAGATGTGGCCGGTCAGGGCGCAAATCGTCAAGCTCGACAATATGTCCGCGCATGCGGACTATAATGAAATCCTGACGTGGCTGGGCAATTTCAATTCGCAGCCGCGCCGCGTGTTTATTACGCATGGCGAGCCGGAAGCGGCGCAAGCCATGCAGGGGCATATTTCGGAGCGTTTCGGCTGGGATGCGCATATCCCGTCGATGGGCGAGAGTGTCGATTTGTAAAAAGGAAAAGGGGCAGGCATGCAGGTGCCGGTCAAATATCTGAACGCCTACAGGAACGTCAAGGGCCGCCTTGACCTGATGCGCTTTCTGTTCCGCTGGGACAGCGACTACCGCAAGGATCTGATTATCACGGTCCTCGCCTTTGTACTTTTGGGGTATTCGATTTACGATCTTGATGACTGGATGGATTTTGCCGCGATGTCTATCGAGGCGGCAATCATCATGATCCAGCTGGGTACCGAACTGTCGATATTGCCCCGCGATTACCGTCCGTCTTACGGCGGTGTGCGCTATACCGTGCAGACCAGCACGCATATCGCCTATGAAGAACTTAGTTTTCTGATGTCCGGCGTTTATCCGCCCGTGGTCGAGGAAATGCTGGGTTTCCACTATCCGATGGCGATTGTGGGGATGAGCCGCGAAAGCCCGCTGGTCAGTCCGTCGTTTGACGATACGTTTATGCTCAAGAATAAAATCGTTTACCGCGAAGACGTGCAGGAACGCCGCTATATCCGCTCCCGCCACCAGATACGCTATATCGCTATCCGTGTAGCGGACAAGCTGCAGCACACCACCAACGGCGTCAAGCTCGCGTTGCAGGGATCTGCCGACGGGTTGCTGTCGGGCTGGCCGGTGGCGCTGCGTAAATCCTATTATTTCGATGCGCTTTTGACGCTGGAGGCCTTCCGCAGCCGTATCTTCCGCAACAATATCGACGGACAGAAAGAAGTATATACCGACCTCACGACCTATTTCCCTGTATACAAGGAAACCATCAACGGTCAGGAATCCGTGCGTTTCACCGCCGATTTTCATGAAAAAGTATCCGGCCATATCGGCATCACGTCCGTGCTTATCACCGAAAACCGCCGCGTGGCGATGCTGTTTCAAGGTTCGACCAAGGCGATTGGCTCGCGCACGGTCAGCCTTGGCGGGTCTGGCTCTCTCGATTACGGCGACATGCAGCGGGCGAAATATCCCGAAGATTTGCGCGAATTGCTGGCGGCCGGTATGGCGCGCGAGGTTGCCGAAGAAACCGGCTTCCCCGACCATGTTGGCGAGATTAAGGACAATACCCTGATTACAGGGTTTTTCCGCTGGATTGACCGCTGCGGCAAGCCGGAATTTGTGGGGCTGACCCGCCCGGGTAAAATCGAATTTGCGAAAAACAAATCGATTGATGGCGATGAAGTGATCGGTTTCGAAGAGATTCCGGTCACCATCAATAAGCTCGAAGATTTTATCGATGTTTTCAAATATATCCGCGACAACGATATCAACGTCTCGCTGTCATCGCTGATGGCGCTTTACAGGCTTGTTGTTGTCGCGCGCTACAGCCGCAGTGGCCAGATGACGGAAACGCAGCGCAAGGTTTACGACCGTATTGCCGCTTTCCTGTTCGATGGTGTACCGATTACGCCGGCGGACGGCGAATAATATCAACCCTCCGCCGCGTCAATCACGGTTTCGCCAACAGCGGTGCCGCGCCAGTTGCGCAGTACGGGCAGGCATAGCGGACGTATCGCCGCCAAAGTGTTTTCGTCTGCGAGATTGTGCTGCGATAGCAGCGCGTATAGCGCCGCCTGCGCCCCGCGCGTGGCGCCATCTTCGGCCTTGAGGGCGATGACGGTATCTTTTTCCGGTATCACGGCGATATAGCAGCCTTCGGCCCCTGTCTTGGACAGAATGTTTCCGCCCGCCGCTTGCATCAAAACCGTATCCAGCCTGTTTTTGCTGCCGCCGACATGCACGGGATGTTCGACCATCGCCTGATAGATCTGGCGGCAGGCGGTGCCGCGGTGAAAACTGGCGCGCGCCGGCCGCATGAATATCGCAAAGCCGCGCGCGAGTGCCGATAGCGGCATGGCCGGATTGGGGGCGGAGCAGCCATCGATACCGCAGTCGCTGCCGCAAAGGGCATGGCCGCATATCTCGCTGACCGTGGAGAGGATGGTTTTTTGCACCGGATGTTGCGTATCCAGATAATCGCCATCGGTTGCATTCAGGTGACGTGCCAGTGTCAGCATCCCCGTATGCTTGCCTGAACAGTTATTCGCGAGCAGGCGCGCGGGGCGGCAGCTGTCGATGTAGGGGGCATGCGCGCCGCAACCCAGCGCCGTTTCGTCAAGGCCCAGACGCGACAGCCAGACCTCTACGGCGGTGGTATGCAAATCTTCGCCGCTATGTGAGGCGCAGGCGAGGGCGATTTCCGCATCGCTGACGCCGAGCGCCGCGGCGGCGCCGCTTTCGACCAGTGCGATACTTTGCAGGGGTTTCAGTGCGGAGCGTGGATAGATGATCCGTTCACGATCCCCATAGGCGGCCAGCGTATCACCTTCTCCGTTCATCAAAACGGCGTGAATACGGTGCGTGCTTTCGCGGCGTCCGGCGCGGGTCAGGCTGACGGCGAGAGGGGGCATTGCGGCAGAAGAACGGGGCATGGAACGGTCACCAAGGTTAAAGGTATTGAAATATAGACGTTTTTCCGTCGGTTGACAAAGCCTTCGCAAGCTTCATATCATCGGCATCCCATAAACGAGGGCTTGAACGGATATGACGGCACAGGCACCCAAGGCGCTGGTGGTTTTTGATCTGGTATCGACACTGACCGATGCCGCGCCGCGCTACGTGCGCGCCTTTGCCGATGTTTGTGCGGCGCACGGGCATGTTCCCCCGCCTGAAGCGGATATTCTTGAAACCCTGGGCAATAAATCCCTTCCCGATATCATTCGCCAGTTTTTAGGCGACATGCCTGACGATGTGCGCAAAAATTTTATGCAGGATTGCAACAGCAGTTGCGATGCCCTGCTGCAGCGCCCTGACTGGCAAGAGCATCTGTTTCCGAATGTGCGTGAAGCCATTCAAACCCTGCGCCTGATGGGCGTGACGCTCGGTATCTATACGGGTACGCGCGAAGATGCGCTGTCTGCGCAGCTCGAATATCATAACCTTCAGGAATATTTCGACGCGCGTTTTATTCGCGGCAAGGACAATCTCCGTGATGCGGGCGTGAAAACAGCGGATTTGAAATCGGCACAGCTGGCGGATATTGTCGCCGCTTTCCGCCGTGAAGCCGGCGAGAATGCAGTCGTGGTCGTTATCGGCGACAGCGCGGCGGATGCCGCGGCGGCCCGAGCGCAGGGGTTGGACTTTGCGGGATTTGCCAAGGATGAGCGCAAGCGTGATGAAATGACCCGTGCGGGCGTGCAGCATATCATGCGCGATTTTGCCGATTTGCCGGATTTTGTGATGCGTTTTCTGCGCCCTGCCGGAAATGATAATGCGCCGGTGCTTCGCGCACCTGAAAACAAACCGCGCCCGCGCACGCCCCCTAAGCCATAGCTTTATTTTATTGGGTGATGTCTAACGGCTTCTGGCCCGTTAGTCAGCGTCCTTTGCCGCGCCGAGGATTAGTCCCGGCGTCAGGTAATCGAAGATCGTTTTGGACGAGGTTGTATTGACCTGTCCGCCAGTCAGGACCGGTTTTTGATATAGTTTTCCATCTTTGAAAATCAGGTTCAGACGGTAATCAAAGCCTTTGGCATCCGTTTGTACACGAATAACCGACGTAAACCCGTGTCTGCGTTTCACTGTTTTGTAGTCGATACGGTAACCTTCGAGAGAGTCGAGGAACGACAGAATGTTTTCATCGGTATAGAAATGCACGGGGATACCCGCGTCTTCACCACCGAAAAGAACCCCGACGATTTCGTTGCGGGCAAGGCGGCGGAAGTCCTTTTGTACGCGGCCGAGGCGGGCGAAGGTTTCTTCGCGGCTCATCCCGACTTCAAGGCTGTTGACCCATGTTTCAAGATCGGCGTTGGAGTCGTAATACGATTTGTTGATGCTGTCCGAGCCGCCCGGCAAAGCGCCCGCACAGGCGGAGAGTGACAGAAGCATCGCCAGCACAACAAGCCCAAAGCCGCATTTCGCCCATATGGCACCTGCGCCTGTTTTTGTGGCGGCGAGAGCGAGAGCGCGGGCACGGCGGCGTTGTGGGTACATATCTCCTGCCTGGTGGCGCGGTTACTAAAATCCCGCAGGGCATCAATGATGCCGCAGCGGTGGTCTGGTACCTTCATTATGAGGCATAAAAATGAAATAAATCATTAATATGCCTGCCCAAAGCCGGATAATATCGGCGTGTGCGCATATGTGCGGCGCAGCATTGCGGCCAAAGGCACGGGCGGCGGGGATTATTCCACGAATTCTTCGATATCGGGAATGCGGGTAAAGGCGATTTTGGTGCCGGTATCCTTGTTTTGCCGCTGCTGCGGTGTCAGGCCAAGGGATACGGTATCGCGTCCGAATTTCCGGTTGAGGTTATCAATCGCCGATGAAATTTTGTCGAATTTTTCACGCCGCGCGTGAACGGCGGCTTCCTGCGCCGGTGCCGCCGCGCCTGAAAACAAGTCTCCTTGCTGCGGGCCAGCGTCTTCTTCGTTCAGACCTGAGAGGGTGATGGAGACTTTTTTGACGCGCCTGCGCCCGATATCGCGCGCCAGTGTTTCCCACAAACGGTCGAGAATTTCAAGAAAGGTAAAACTGTCGCGCGCGGGCGGCGTGCATTCGGCTTCGGCGGCGAGGCGCGGGCCGTTTTCGATGCGTACCGACAGGCTCAGGCGCTGCGCCAGATATTTCATACGCCGCAAGCGGCTGGCGGTTTTGAGCATCAGGCGCCGCGCCACCAGACGTGCCTGTGCGGGCGGGCGGAGTTCGGGGGCGAGGACGTGGCTATGGCCGATGCTGCGGCGTTCGTGCTTTTCTTCCGGCAGTTCGATGCCGCGTAAAAGATACCACATTTTCTCCCCCCATATACTGCCCCATAGTACGCGCAGATGTTTGGGGGAAAAACTGTAGAGCTGGGAAATTTCATGCAGGCCGTGTTCACGCAGCCGCCGCTCCATATTCGGGCCGATGCCGGGCAGATCGCGCAGCGTGAGCCCGAGCAGCCGCGACGGAATATCCTGCGGCATAAGAAAAGTGAGGCCGTCGGGCTTTTGCAGGTCGGTTGCCACCTTGGCCAGATAGCGGTTAGGGGCAATACCGATAGAACAGCGGACGTAAGGGCCAATATTTGCCGCGATACCCTTTTTGATGCGGGCGGCCAGATCGCGCAGAAATGCGGGGTCGGTTTCATTGTCCATCAGCCGGCAGGCCATTTCATCAATCGAGCAAACATCGGTAACGGGGATGTGACGTTCGATTTCATCAATCAAGCGGTGGTGGAACTCGACATAGGTTTCATGATTTCCGCTGACGCAAATCAGACCGGGGCACATTTTTTTTGCTTCATAAACCGGTGTGCCTGTTTTGATGCCGAAAGCTTTGGCTTCATAGCTTGCCGCGATGGCGCAGGTGGAATCGCTCATCAGGGGGGTGACGATAATGGGTTTTCCGCGCAGCTCGGGGCGCAGCTGCTGCTCGACGCTGGCGAAGTAGCTGTTGAAATCGACATATAGCCATCTGAGCCCGCTTTGCGGGGCGCTGGCGGATGCCGAAGTAGGGGCGGGTGAAGGGGGCAAGGTGAAAACTCCGGTCGGCGGCTGCAACGCGAACGAATCTAGCAAAAATTCACGTTATGTTCTTTTTATATACCCATTTTGTTCGAATGTCAAAGGATGCCCGACCGCTTTGTTATTCCTTAACTTTCGGGTGCTAGATTGTAAAAGCACAGGGGGCTGTGCGTTTGGCCCGGAGGTTGCTCCGGACAGGGGGAGGACGGCGTCATGCCGCAGGCGAAAACTTTTGCCGATACGCAGGATATCAAAACCCGGCAGATTCACGCGGGGCGTCTTCTGCTTCTCAATTTTTTGCTGTTCGTGCTTTATGCGCTGACGGGAAAGCTGGGGTTGATGGTGTCTGCCGCCCCCAGCTACGCAACGGCGATATGGCCGCCCTCGGGCATCGCGCTCGGGATGCTGCTGCTCTATGGCTACAGGTTGTGGCCGGGCGTATTTTTTGGCTCATTCGCCCTCAATGCCGGTATCGGCGGCATATTTGGCGATATTGACGCCCTGCTGTCGATGAAAACGCTGGCCATTTTTTTCATTGCGGCGGGCGCGGTATTGCAGGCGTGCTTTGGCAGATTTTTATTGTCGCGCTTTTTCCGCTTTCCTCTGGTTATCGAACAGCCGCGCGATGCACTCGGGTTTTTGCTGATTTCCGCGCCTATCAGCTGCATGGTTTCGGCGACTGTCGCGAATACAGCGCTATATGCAGTCGGTGTGCAAAATGAACATCAGGCGCTCTACAGCTGGCTGACATGGTGGATGGGGGACAGTTTTGGCGTATTGGCCTTTATGCCGATTACGCTGATCATCGCAAGTTCTGTATGGCCAGAGGGATCCAAGACGCAGAAAATTCTGCACTCGTTGCCCTTTACAGCGATTCTGGCGTTATTTGTATCCGTCGTGATCACGTTTACTGCCTGGCGGGGGATGGTCGGGAATATCTACGACAAGAGCAAGGGATCTTTTATCAGTCTTTCGCAGGAGCTTGAAAAATCCCTGCTTTACCGTGTCGATTCCTATGAAAAAAGTCTTTTGGGGGGCGCTGGTTTTTTTGCGGGATCCGAGAGCGTATCGCGCGACGAATGGCGGCGCTACGCTGAATGGGTCAATATAGACAAGAATTACCCCGGCATGAACGGCATCGGGTTCATTGCCGCGGTTCCGAAAAAAAATATCAATAAGTTTATCGAACAGGAGCGCGCCTCCGGCGCTACCGATTTTGATATCAAGCCGGATAAAAATGCAGACGAATTTTTCGTGATATCTTTTGTCGAACCGCAGGTGCAGAACAAAGAAGCGGTAGGATTAAATATCGCGTTTGAAAAAAACAGATATGAAGCTGCCGTGCTCGCCCGTGATAGCGGCCGTACGGCTATTACCCGCCGCGTCTATCTGGTGCAGGATCAGGAAAGAACGCCCGGATTTTTGCTTTTGCATCCGCTATATGAACGTGGCGCGGTCCTCGAAACCGAAGAGCAGCGCCGTGCCGCATTCAGGGGGTGGATTTATGCCCCATTCGTCGCGCGAAAGTTTATGAAAGATCTGCTCGATAATCCTTCGCAGGAAGAGGAGATATATCTCGACGTCTATGACGGCGACACGATAGACCCCAAATATCTTATTTTCAGCAGCCGAGACACAACCGCGCCGCAGCAGCAAAAGCCGCTGTTTGTCACGCGCAAGGCGCTGGAGGTGAAGCAGCAGCAATGGACAGTCGTCTGGCAAAGCACGCCGCTGCTTGAAAAACGTCTTCACAGCAATGGCCCGCTTGTCGTGCTGTTCGGCGGCATGACGTTTACATCGCTGCTGGCGATGTTCCTGATTGTCATGTCGCGCCGTACCGAACTTGTACAGCAGGAGGTCGAGCGCAAAGCCCATGAAATCATCGCCAGCGAAGGCCGTATGCGGATGCTGGTGCGTCATACGCCTTCGGCTGTGGCGATGTTTGACAGACAGATGCGGTATATCATGACCAGCGACCGCTGGCTCAAAGATTATGGCCTCAAAGAAAAAGACATCATCGGCCGATCGCATTATGATGTATTTCCCGAGATACTCGACATGCCGGAATGGCTGGATCATCATCAGCGCTGTATGCGCGGTGAAATACTGTCGCGTGACGAAGACGCATGGGTGCGTGCCGATGGTCATACGGAATGGGTGCGCTGGGCCTTGCACCCCTGGCGGGACAGCGATGGTTATGTCGGCGGCATTATCATGTTTACCGAGGTGATTACCGAAGAAAAGCGCGCCCGTTCTGAGCTGCTGCGGTCGAATACAGCGCTTGAAGAATTTGCTTATGTCGTGTCGCACGACCTCAAGGCGCCGGTGCGGCATATGGGCATGTGCGCGGAATTTTTGCAGGAAACCTACGGCGATAAATTCGACGACGAAGGAAAGCGTTTTCTGCGCATCATCACCGATAGCAGCGTCAAGATGCGCGGTATGATTGAAAGCCTTCTCGATTACGCCCGTATCGGCAGCAACGCGAGTGATTTCAAGGATATCGATCTGGAAAAAGTTCTTGAAGCAGCAAAAATGAACCTGACCGCGCCCATCGCCGAAACGCAGGCGGAAATAGAAAGCGGACGTCTGCCCACGGTGCGCGGGGTGGAGGCGGAGCTTTTGCGGGTGTTCCAGAACCTGCTGGAAAACGCCATCAAATACAGAAAAGATAAAACAGTGCCGCGCATCCGTATTGATGCCGAAAAAGCGGGCAATGTCTGGCATATCAGTGTGACTGATAACGGTATCGGTATTGACCCGCGATTTGCAGACAAGGTGTTCCTGCTGTTCCAGCGTCTGCATGGGGACGAAAGCCCCTATGCGGGGCAAGGTATCGGGCTTGCTATCTGCCAGCGGATTATCCGTTATCACGGCGGCCAGATTTATCTGGATAAAGAATACGAAGGCGGCAGCCGTTTCGTTTTTACACTGCCCGACTATGTAGAAACGCGCAGTCTTTTTGAGGGAGGGGCCCATGCAGCCAAAGGCTAACCGTGAGCCGTTTACCATTCTTATCGCTGAAGACGAACGGACGGATGCTTTTTTTGTGCAGGAAGCCGTCAACCGTATGACCTGCAAAACCAATCTCTATATCGTACCGGACGGGCAGGCGGTCATGGAGTTTCTGATGCGGCAGGGTGAATATGCCGCGGTGCCGCGGCCGGATATTATTCTTCTCGACATCAACATGCCGCGCAAAAACGGGCATGAGGTTCTGGTCGAGATAAAGTCCAACCCCGATCTGCGCACAATTCCGGTGATTATGCTGTCTGGGTCGAATGCGGAGCGCGATATCGTTCGCAGCTACGAAAACCATGCCAATGCTTTTGTCACCAAGGCGAATGATTTTTCGGGGGTTCTGCGTCTGATGGCGGCAATAGAGGGGTTCTGGTTTCGCGCCGTGACCCTGCATCAGGAAAACAGCTAAAAGCCGAACGTGTATAGGGCTTTGTCAGCGGCAGGCAACAGCCAGCGCCTCGCCAAGCACGATATCATTGAGATCGCTTTTGGAGAGGACTTTTTGCGCGCCGGCTTTGAGGGCTTCCTCGACCGTGATGGGGGAGGCGAAGCCTGTCAGCACGATGATGGGCGTGTTTTTATCCATCTTGCGGATATCGTTGATCGAGCTGGGGCCGACAGAGTCGGGCAGGTTGAGATCCAGCAGGACGCAGTGATAACGCTTGCTACGCATTTTTTCGATCGCCTGTGCGGTCGTTTTGGCAACGTCCAGCGTTGCTTGCGGGGCGCAGCGCGAAAGCTTTTTGCGGGTCATTTCGATATCGACGAATTCATCTTCGACAATCAAAAGGCTGAGCGCGTCGGAAAGGCCTGCAGAAAAATTCTTCATCGCGTTCCTCATGTCACTGTCCTCGCATCCGGTTTTGGCGGGTAAAAGAGCCTGCTGTCAGATGTCACTGTTACAGGCTTATTCTAGCACGCGCGATCTCCGGCCGTCGATAGGCGGGCGCGGCATCTGCGTTTTGTTCATTTAAGTCAAATACTTATCTGGCGGCGCGTTTACCGTGTCGCTTTACCCCGCCTGGGGGCCTGTCCGTGCCCGTTTCGCGCGCGGGGCGGGGGCAGGCTTTGCGGCGATATGGGTTTCTATCATTTTCAGCATACGGCTGTATTCGGTATTCTCGCCGAATTTTGCGGCCAGTTCGCGCGCGCACTCGAGGGCGGAGCTGTCATGCGTTTCTATTCTGGTGCCCTCGCTGCCGGACCACTTTTTGCTGAAGCTGAATTTTTTTTCTGGATCGAAACCGTGTGCGAGCAGAAGTTGTAATTCTTTTTCCTGCCGTAAATGCAGGCAGTGGTGAGCGGCGCTTTCGCCTGCGGCGCTGGTGCTGTGCGGGTCGGCGCCCGCTTTCAGCAGCATATCCGACAATGTTGTCGCGGAATAGCGGATGGCAAAGTAGAGAAGCGAGTCCCCGACCTGTGGGCCGTTAATGCTGCGCAGCGCTTTTGCATTGACGTCTGCGCCGCCGTTTATCAGCGCTTGGGCAATCACCAGATTGCCCGGATTGTGCGAATTGACAAGACAAAATAACGGGGGGTTATCGTTTGCGGCTGGCGGCATTTTGGCGACATCGGCGCCACGGCGTATCAGCAGGCTGACAATCGCCGGATCGCGGCTGTCAATAGCGTGACTTAGCGGGGTTTTGCCGTTGTTGTCCACGGCGTTCACATCCGCCCCCATATCGAGCAGCAGACGTACGGTCTCAACCGCGCCTTTGCGGTAAGCCGCCAGATGCAACGCTGTTTGATGATTGGGGCCGACTTTTTCGTTGATGTGCTCGCTTGGGGAGATTTCCAGCAACATCCCGGCGGCTTCAACGGCGCCGTTCATACAGGCGAAGTGCAGCGGACGCAAGCCGTTTTCCTGAGCGGAGCGCAGGAGGTTCGCGCCTTTTTCCTCCAGCTCTTCAAGCAGCCAGACATTGTTGAATATGGCCGCCCAATGAGCTGCGGTTCGGCCCTCCGTGTCGGCCAGCTCTGTATTGGCGCCCTGTTGCAGAAGGCTGTGAATATAATTTGCATGCGCCCCTTGATAACTTGCGGCATAAACCAGAAGTGGCTGATTTTTATCCTTGCCAATATAAACATCCGGATCGGGGAGCGTGGCGGTTTCAGGTTTTGCGCGATAGGCCAGCAGCTGCTCTACAACGTGATCCCACTTCAGCGCTTTTGCAGCAGCAAGCGGGGACAGGCCATAAGCATCGGTTTTATTGGGGTCCGCGCCTTCTTTCAGCATGCGCTGTACGGCATATCCGTCCTTGCCTTGCAAGATAGTGCAAATCAGCCTTGTGGCGCCGGTTTTGTTGTCTAGTACTTCGTTGACGTCGGGAGATTCCGGATTTATCCATGCGCCGCGTTTCGCAAGTTCAACCGCTGCGTAAGGCCATCCGCGCGCAACGGCGGCGCCGAGTGGCGTTTCATCGTTCTGGTTTTTAAGATTGACGTCTGCCCCATTCGCTAGCAGCGTATATATGGAGAAGAAGCTCGTGACATTTTTGAGCATATAAGTCAGGGCCGTTTCACGTTCCAGCCGCGCATCCTGATAGTTCAGAAAAGGAGGGCCGTTCGGATCCCCATTGTAGAGCGGTGGTTTCGCGCCATAGTCCAAAAGAAGGTCGGCGATATCCCATCTGTTGCTCTCAAGCGCCACGTCCATCGGCAGGCGGCCCTGCGCGTCCGGCTTTTGGGTGTCAGCACCCTTTCTCAGCAGCGCGTCAATCTGCAAAATCGAAAGGCCGCTCTCAATCGCTGCGCTCAGGCTTGAGAAGGAGGAAGTCTGGTCGGAAAATGCGGACATGATGCTTCTTTTATGTGAAAAACAATTTTTCACATATTAGCAGCGGCAATAGCGGCGGCAAGAAGGAAAAGTTTTATATATCAATGCTTTGATTTTAAATAGATTTCAGGCGGCCGGTATGGCTTCCTGTACATCGATCCGGACCACGATTCCCAGCGGGCGGGGCGTCCGGCCGTCGTCATATTCGAAAGCCGTATCAACGAGCGGGGGGCTGGCGGCTTGCGGCGGGTCTGCCGCCGCAGCCGTACAGGCCAGCGTCAGCGCAAATCCTTGCCGGTTGAGGTATGTCTTCAGACATCCTGCAAGGATATTGGCGATCTCGGCGGCCATATCGGTGAACATATCAGGGCTGTTGCGCATATCATCGGGGTAGATATGCGCGCCCGCGAGTGACAGCAGCTGGGGATCGAAATCCAGTATCACACTGACTTCGACGGGCGCTTCGGCTTCACGCAATCGCGCAAGGCTGTGTACGGGCGCGGGGATAGGGCGGTTTGTCTGGGCGCAGGATTCAAGCCGCCAGCCAAACATACCCTCGAACGTGTCGCGCATCGTGCTGCCGATCAGGTTTTCGATATCTGTTTTGACTTGCGCGCTCTGGTGCAGGGGCATGGATTATACGGGGGCCTCCTGCTTTTGCAGGCCGTGCAGGTTACGCACGCGTGCCAGCCAGCTGATGATTTTTTGCAGATTTTTATCGAATGTTTCGCGCGCAACGGGTTTAACGATATACGCCGTAGCGCCGGCCTTCAGCGCTTCCACGACATGCCGCTCCTCGCTCTCGGCGGTAATCATGACAAGCGCGGTATCGTCGTGATGTCTGCTTTCGCGCAGTTCCTGCAGCTGTGCATAGCCGGATTTCCCGGGCAGGTTCCAGTCGAAAAAGATGATATCGTATTTGTGAAATTCCAGTTTGTTTTCAACTTCGGCGCAATCGGCGGCAAGGTCGATATGCTGAAATCCGTTTTCGCGCAGAAAATTTTCTATCAGGCGGCGGATGACCATATGGTCGTCAACGACGAGTGTTTTGAGCTGGCTCACATCCAAATCAAACAAGCGGCATCCTCCCCCTTGGTGAAACCGGAATGTCTGGAATATTCATTATACCAGATGCCGCGTGTGTATCGTGTTAATAACGCCGGCGCGTATCTTAACATATTGGCAAGGCTGGGCTTTTTTCCGCAGGGGTGCTTCTGCCGCTTGCGGTGTTGGGCCCGCCGCCCCAATCTTCCAGCCACAGGTCGGGCTTTTCGCTGCGAAAGCGTGCCGCCAGCTTGACGCAATCGGCGGCGGCGGCGCTATGGGCGGGGTCAAGCGCGGTGACGTCGATACCGCGGCTTTGCAGGAAAATCACGGTTTCATCGCTGCCGGCATTCGCCGTATCGCCGATCACCACACGCGGGATACCGAATTGGGCAATGGTGCCCGCACACATGAAACAGGGCTGAAGCGTTGTATAAAGCACCGTGTGATGGCGGTTTTTCATGCGGCCCGCCGCCCGCAGGGCCGACATTTCGCCATGCAGGATAGGGTTTTCTTCCTGTACCAGCATGTTATGCCCCTCGCCCAATACATCGCCCGTGGCGCTATCGACCAGTACGGCCCCGATAGGGCAGCCCCCTTCGCTATAGCCTTTATATGCCTGCAGATAGGCGCGGCGCATGAATTTTTCGTCGTAGCTGGCGGTGATGGACATGGTTTTTCCCCTGATTTGGCTGTCAAAACACGCAGTGTCATGATACAAAAGTACCGCTTTTAAAGGGTATCGCCAACAGGAAAGCCGCCATGACCATTCCCCATCGTTATTCGCTTCTGGACCGTGCCTTGGCCGAACGCATCCTTGTGCTGGATGGCGCGATGGGCACCATGATTCAGGGCTATAAACTGGGCGAGGCCGATTACCGTGGCGCGCGTTTCGCCGAATGGTCGCGCGACCTCAAGGGGAATAACGACCTTCTGTGCCTGACCCGTCCGCAGGTGATCGAAGAAATCCACAAAGCCTATCTGGATGCCGGCGCCGATATCATTCAAACGAACACCTTCAACGCCAACCGTATTTCGCTGGCCGATTACGGCATGGAAGATCTGGCGTTCGAGCTGAACCGCGAAGCCGCCGCGCTTGCCCGCCGCGTGGCAGATGCCGCATCGACGCCCGACAAGCCGCGTTTTGTCGCGGGCAGTATCGGGCCGACCAACCGCACCGCGTCCATATCGCCCGATGTTTCCAATCCGGGGGCGCGCAACGTCTCGTTCGACCAGCTGGTCGAGGCGTATTATGAATCCGTCTGCGGCCTTGTGGCGGGCGGCGCGCATATTTTGATGGTCGAAACGATTTTCGATACGCTGAACGCCAAAGCGGCGATTTTCGCGATTGAAAAATTCTGCGAAGAAAAAGGCGAACGCCTGCCGCTGATTATCTCGGGCACAATCACGGATGCTTCGGGTCGTACGCTATCGGGCCAGACGACGGAAGCCTTCTGGCATTCCCTGCGCCATGCGCGGCCGCTGGCGATCGGGCTTAACTGCGCGCTTGGCCCCAAAGATCTGCGGCCCTATATCGAAACGCTGGCGCATATCGCGGATACGCATGTCTGCGCCTATCCCAACGCGGGGCTGCCCAATGCGTTTGGCGGGTATGATGAAACACCCGAACAGATGATAGCCGAAATGCGCGAATGGGTAGAGCGCAGCTTCCTGAACATCATCGGCGGCTGCTGCGGCACGACGCCCGCGCATATCCGCGTGTTTGCGCAGGCGGTGAAGGGTCTGCCGCCGCGCCCTGTGCCCAAAGTAAAACCGGCCTGCCGTCTTGCGGGGCTGGAGCCCTTCACGATTGACGATGATACCCTGTTCGTGAACGTGGGGGAGCGTACCAACGTCACGGGTTCCGCCAAATTCCGCAAGCTCATCAAAGACGGTCAGTTCGAGGCGGCGCTTGCCGTTGCGCGCGAACAGGTTGAAAATGGCGCGCAGATGATTGACGTCAATATGGACGAAGGTCTGATCGACTCGGTCGAAGCGATGCGGCTTTTCATGAATCTGATTGCGTCAGAGCCGGATATCGCGCGCGTGCCCGTCATGATTGACTCGTCGAAATGGGAGGTGATCGAGGCGGGGCTGAAATGCGCGCAGGGTAAATGCGTGATCAATTCCATCAGCCTCAAGGAAGGCGAAGAGGATTTCATCCGTCATGCCAAGCTGGCGCAGCGTTATGGCGCCGCGGTTGTGGTGATGGCTTTTGACGAACAGGGGCAGGCCGATACGATTGCGCGTAAAGTCGATATTTGCACCCGCGCCTATAAGCTGCTGACCGAAAAAATCGACTTTCCCGCCGAAGATATCATTTTCGATCCGAATATTTTTGCCGTCGCCACGGGTATCGAAGAGCATGACCCCTATGGCCTGAATTTTATCGAAGCGACGCGGATCATTAAACAAACACTGCCGCATGCGCTGGTATCGGGCGGCGTATCCAACGTTTCTTTTGCCCTGCGCGGCAATAACGAAGTGCGGGAAGCCATTCACGCGGTTTTTCTGTATCACGCTATTCGCGCCGGTATGGATATGGGGATTGTGAATGCGGGGCAGCTGGCGATTTACGAAGACATTCCGCGTGAACTGCGCGACGTGGTCGAAGACGTCATTCTGAACCGCCGTGCGGGCGCGACCGAAGATTTGCTGAAGCTGGCGGAGAAATACCGCAGCGATGGCAAAACGGCGGATAAGGTAGACGACGCGTGGCGCAGCCTGCCGGTTGAAAAGCGGCTGGAACATGCGCTGGTCAAAGGGATTGACGAATTTATTACCGAAGACACCGAAGCCGCGCGGCAGGCATCCGCCCGTGCGCTGGATGTTATCGAAGGCCCGCTGATGGCGGGTATGAACGTTGTGGGCGATTTGTTCGGCGCGGGCAAGATGTTCCTGCCGCAGGTTGTGAAATCCGCCCGCGTGATGAAAAAAGCTGTCGCCTATTTGCTGCCCTACATGGAACAGGAAAAGGATGCCAAGGCGAAAAGCGCGGGGAAAATCCTGCTCGCAACCGTCAAGGGTGATGTGCATGATATCGGCAAAAATATCGTGGGTATTGTGTTCCAGTGCAATGGCTATGAAATCATCGACCTTGGCGTCATGGTGCCGTGTGAAAAAATCCTTCAGGTCGCGCGCGATGAAAATGTCGATATCATCGGCCTGTCCGGTCTGATTACTCCCTCGCTCGAGGAAATGACCCATGTCGCCTCCGAAATGAAGCGCCTGGGTTTTACAGTGCCGCTGCTGATTGGCGGGGCGACGACGTCCGAAGTGCATACCGCCGTTAAAATCGCGCCGAATTACGAGCATGGCGTTGTATATGTCGCCGATGCATCGCGCGCCGTCGGGGTGGTCAGCGCGCTTCTGAGCGAGACGCAAAAGCCTGAATATATGGCGGGCATTAACCGCAAGTACGCCGAAACGCGCGAGCGTTTTGCATCGCGCGGACCGAATAAAAAACTCATCCCTTTTGCCGAGGCGCGGGCCAATGCTTTCCGCCCCGATTTCACCGCCTATACGCCGCCGAAGCCGGTCAAGCCGGGTCTTCATGTGCTGGATGATGTGACCTTTGACGACTTGCGTCCGTATATCGACTGGTCGCCGTTTTTCTATACGTGGGGATTGATGATGAAATATCCCCGCATATTCGAGGATACGAATATCGGCGAAGAAGCGAAAAAACTCTACAAAGATGCGCAGGACATGATTGAAAAATTCAAGTCCGACGGGCGTATCCGTCCGCGCGGCGTGGTGGGTATTTTCCCCGCCGCATCGGTTGATGAAGATATTATTGTTTATGCGGACGAGGCACGCGGCGGTGAAAAAGACCGTATCATCGGCCTGCGCCAGCAGCTGGTGCGCGAAGGCGGCAAACCGAACTATAGCCTTGCCGATTTCATCGCCCCGCAATCATCCGGCGTTTCGGATTATATCGGCTGTTTTGCCGTGACGGCGGGCGACGGGCTGGAACAAATCGTTGCCGAATACGAGGCCGCGCATGATTCGTACGGCAGTATGATGGCCAAGGCCGTGGCAGACCGTTTTGCCGAAGCCTTCGCCGAATACCTGCACGAACGCGTGCGCCGTGAATTCTGGGGCTATGCGCCCGATGAAGCGCTCGATATCGACGGCCTGATTGCCGAGGGGTATCAGGGCATACGCCCCGCGCCGGGGTATCCGGCCAACCCGGACCATACGCAAAAACTGGCGCTCTGGCGCATGCTGGATGCCGAAGAGAATACGGGTATTCGCCTCACGGAAAGTCTGGCGATGTGGCCGGCGTCATCGGTCAGCGGGTTTTATTTTTCGCATCCGGACAGCTATTACCTCAGCATCCACCAGATTGGCCGCGACCAGCTGGAAGATTACGCGCGCCGCCGCGGCATCGACATCAAGGAAGCCGAACGCTGGCTGGCGCCCGTGCTGGATATGTAAGCCGTATCAAAGTCCGCGATACAAAAACCCGTAATTGCTCAGGAATGAATTGAGCGAATGCGGGTTTTGTTTTTCAAGCGCGCGGAAAACCGCTTCGGGGATGTTGATATTGCAGGCGGCTTCGACTTCTTTGAACGACGGGGCGCTGTTGGCCTCGAGTATCCGGTATCCGGATTCGTCGAACAAAAGGTCGATGCCCGCGATATCCAGTTGCAGGGCGCCTGCGGTATCGATGGCCAGTTTTTGCATGTCGCGCGGCGGGTCGAAAGGGATCAATGTCATGCCTTGTTCGGCATTCGATTTGAAAAGCCCGCCTTCGCTGCGGCGCTCCACGGCGGCGATCACCTCGCCGAAGCAGACAATCAGGCGCGCATCGCGGCCGTGGCTGGCGCGGATATATTCCTGAAAAATGAATTCGGAACCGCTTGCGGCCATGTCGATGAGGCTGGCAAGGTCGTTGAAGCGTTCGCGCGTTTCGCACAGCATGACGCCGCTACCGCGGTTGCCGCGCAGGGGCTTCACCACGACGGGAAAGCCGATTTCGCGTTCAACGAAATCTGTGTCGACCGGAAATTTCGCCAGAATGGTTTTCGGCACCGGCAGATTTTTGGCGGCGAGGATTTGCTGGGTGAGCATTTTATCCGCGGCCGCTTCCATGCCGGGCGGGGCGTTGACGATGCGGATGCCCTGATGCTCCATATGGCGCAGCACGGCCAGCATGAAATAACTGGTATCCGAACCGGTGCGCGAGATGATGAAATCCGGCTTTTCAAGCGGCTTGCCTTCGTATACCGCAGACCAGTTGCTGTCCTTGTCGACGATAAGGTCGAAATTTTGCGGTTTCAGCACCGCAAGTTCGATATCCATGCGTGCGGCGGTTTCCATGAATTGCCTGACCGCATAGGCACCCGGATAATCGGAATGGGGGTCGGCGTGAAAAAAAATCCAGCAGCGCATCGGCGTCCTTTCGCTTTGAAAAAGCAGGGTCAGTGTATGCAGGGAGCTTGTGTTTTTTATGTAATGGATTATATCGAACCTCATTTGGCATATCAATCATCTTCGCCCTGCCGCAGATTCGGTATAAAAGAGCGTATATAGTCATTCCAAAAGTCATCGACAGACGGGAAAAATCGAATGGAACTGCTGGCATTTTTGCAGGTTGAAACTGCGGTCAATCCGCTTTTGGTTTTCGGGGTTGCGCTGCTGTTTGGCGTGGCGGGCGGTATATGGGCCAACCGCCTGCACTGGATGCCGACGATTACGGCCTTCATGCTGCTCGGGCTTATCATCGGTCCGAACGGTCTGCAGCTGATTTCCAAACCGATGCTGGCGCAATCGTCGGTGCTGATTGATATCGCGCTGGGGCTTATCATGTATAAACTCGGCACGATGCTGCATCCCTATGCCATGCTGCGTTCGCGCCGCTTATTGTTATTGTCGCTGGCGGAAACGGCGCTGGGGTATGCGGCGGTTTTTGTCGCGGGGCTGATGTTGGGTTTGAGCGTGATCGTGGCCGCGCTGATTGCGGCGATTTCAGTTTCATCCTCGCCCGCGGTACTGGTGCATGTGTCCGAAGAAATGCGCGCAAAGGGGCCTGTGTCCTACCGCGCCAAATCGCTGGTGGCGATGAATAATCTGTTTGCGTTTGTGCTGTTCACGCTGTCGCTGCCGTTCGGCATTGGCGCAGCGGCCGGTGACTGGTCGATGATTTTAGGCTTTCCTTTATATCGTCTGCTGGGGGCGGTAGCGGTCGGGATTGCGGTCGCGTGGCTGGCCGTGCAGGTTGCGCGCCGTCTGCGTGCGGGGGATGACCATTTCCGCTTCGCGATTGTCATCGGCAGCGTGATGCTGACGCTGGGGATTTGTGCATCGCTGAATATGTCCGCGCTTTTTTCGCCCCTGGTCATGGGTATCGCGGTGCGCTGGTTTGAAACGTCGAAACATAAAATTTCGCAGGTCGGTTTGGGCGAAGGCGGTGATCTGTTCTTTATCGTTCTGTTTGTGATGGCGGGGGCGAAGATCGACCTTGCCAATCTTTGGACGCTGGGTATCGTGCCGGTCATTCTGGTGCTGTGCCGTGGTTTGGGTAAAACGGCCGGGATTTATGTGGCAGGACGCTTGAGCGGCGTGGATAACAAAGCCTCCGCCGCGACCAGCATGATGCTGATGCCGATGGCGGGCATGGCGATCGGACTTGTCTCGACCACCATGAAGCTGGCGCCGGAAGCGGGCAGCGTCATTGCGACGGTGACCTTTGCCATGGTGGCGATTTTGGAAACGGTCGGGCCGTTTCTGGTCACGCGCGCGTTGGTGCTCTGTGATGAGGCCGGCAAGCGTGACCCCGAAACGGACGAGTGGCAGGAAGCGTCCGGAACCTGAGTTCCATGGCCTCCTGCCACCCGTTTTGGTGTCAGGTATAAAGCTTAGTTACGCAGCAGGTTTTCCCAGATGCGGCCATAAGCCTGAACGACTTCCGCCGGGCAGGCGAAAGACACATAGGTATGCGCGTTGTGAGGAATATTGAATTCAGGCGCATTCTGGATGTCGCCCGACAGATACTTCACGGTATCTTTGTGCGTCGGGATCTGGCCGGAGAATTCAGAGTATTTCGCCTGATTTTGCGGGTCCATAACGAAAGCAATGAACTTTGCTGCGCCGTCGGTATTCTGCGCGTTGGCCGGAATGGCAAGGCTGTCCATCCAGAGCTCGACGCCTTCCGTCGGATAGACGTACTTGAGGTCGGGGTTTTCCTGACGGGCGGTGTAAACGTCGCCGCTCCAGGCCATTTGCATCGCGATTTCGCCGGCGGCCATACGCTCGAAATAACCGGTCGAACCGTAGACTTTTACCTGCGGGCGCTGGCCGACCAGAAGGTCTTGCAGCATCTTCAGCGTTTCTTCGCTGCCGTCGCAATTCTTGCGACCGATGGCGATAGACGCGAGCGCCATGACGGTGGACGTGTCATCCAGAACGCCGAGGCTGGGTGTTTCATCCGTCGGGCGATCGAAGAACTGTGTCCAGCTGTTAATGTCTTCTTTGACCAGCTTGGTGTTCACGGCAATGCCCGTCGTGCCGTAGAACAGCGGCAGGGCATATTTATAACCGGGGTCATACACGGGTTCCTTGATGTTATCGGTCAGGTTTTTGCCAAGGGCCGAGATGTTTTCCGGCAGCTGCTGCAGCAGCTTTTGTTCCAGCATCAGCGGGACATAGTTGCCCGAGGGGGCGACGATATCATAACGCGCACCGGATTTCAGCTTCGCCATCAGTGCGTCGTTGCTGGAATAGATTTCGGTGATGACCTTGATGCCGGTTTCTTGTTCGAATTTTTTAAACAATTCGCTGTCGGCGTAAGTATCCCAGATGTAGACGTAGAGTTTGGGGCCGCTATTCTTCGAGGCGAAGAAAAGCCCGCCGGCGACAAGGCCGATGACGAGTATAAGGGCGATAAGAGCCGATGGTTTAACTTTCATGGTTAAATCACTTTCTTGCGGTTGATGATATAGGACAGAAGTACGATGAAAATAGAAAATGCCAGCAGCATCGACGCGGCGGCGTTGATTTCCGGCGTGATGCCGCGTTTGACCTTGCTGTAAATCTCCACGGGCAAGGTGTTTGAACCCGGCGGGGCGACCATCAGGGTGATGATGAAATCATCCAGCGACGTGATGAAGGCCAGCAGCGCGCCGGAAAAAATCCCGGGCATCAGCAGCGGCAGCGTCACATGCCTGAAGGCTTGCCATTCGTCGGCATAAAGATCTTTGGCGGCTTCGGACATGCTTTTCGGGATCGTCGCGATGCGCGCGCGTATGGGGGCATAGGCGAAGGGGATGCAGAAAACGATATGCGCTATCAGCACGTTGATAAGACCAAGCCGCAAGTTGATCGCCGCGAAAAACGCCATAGTGGTCACGGCGATAACGATTTCCGGCACCAGCAGCGGCAGGGCCATCATGGTATAGGAAGCGTTTTTGAGGGGACGCGGCACGCCATCGCCATGCAGGGCAAGCGCCGCGGCGAGCGCGATAACGGTACCGATAAACGTCGCGCCGACGGCCACAATCAGCGAATTCATGGCGGCGCGCTGCAGGTCGGAATTCATCAGCGCGCGTGGATACCAGTCAAGGCTGAAGCCTTCCCATACGGTAATCAGGCGGCCGCTGTTGAACGAAAAAGCGATGACCGCAAAAATAGGCAGATACAGGAACGCGATGCCCAGCCATGTCAAAAGACCGAAACCCGGCATGTTTTTGGGGTTGCTGTTCATCCGACCACCCCTTTCAGACCCTGCCCGCGGCGGGCGATAAGCATCAGGCCGATCATCACGAAGGCAATCAGCAGTACGGAAATTGCCGCACCGAAGGGCCAGTTACGCGCCATGCCGAACTGGTTTTCAATCAGGTTGCCCAGCATCATGTGGCGTCCGCCGCCCAGCAGGTCTGCCGCAAGGAAAGAGCCGACGGTGGGAATAAAAACCAGAATAATCCCGCCAAGAATACCGGGGACGCAGGCGGGCAGCACCACATGCCACAAAATGCGCAGCCGCGTGGCGTAGAGATCCTGCGCGGCTTCGACAAGGCGCCAGTCCATACGCTCGAGACTGGAGTAAATCGGCAAAATCATGAACGGCAAGTAACTGTAAACAAGCCCCATGCCGACCGCATAGGGGTTGTAGAGAAGATCCAGCGGCGTATCGATGATTCCGCTTTCCAGCAGGCCGCGGTTGACAAGCCCGTTGCTGCGCAGGATGAGTATCCAGGCATAGGTGCGGATCAGCAGGTTGGTCCAGAACGGGATGGTAATCAAAATCATCCACATATCACGCTGGCGGGCGGGGCGGGTGGCCATGAACCATGCCATCGGGAAGCCCAGCAGCAGGCACGCCAGTGTCGCGGCGATCGCAAGGCGGGTGGAGCTGTAAATAATCTCCAGATACCGCGTATCCCATTTCAGATTGCCGTCAATATCGGCGGAATAGAAAAAGCGCTGGTATCCGCCGATGGAAAAAGCAGGTTTGACCCCGCCCATCGGATCGGGCGCCATAAAAGAATAAGCGACCGCAATACACAGCGGCGCCATAAAGAATACGGTCATGACCGCAAGAAACGGTAGCAGAAGTCTGGTGCCGGACGACAGTCGCATCACGACGCGCACCGGATCAGCATGTCGGGCAAAAGCGCGACGCGCACACGGTCATCAACATTCACGGGAAGTTTTTCGTGGTCGGCGACGGTGACGGTTTCGCCGCTGTCGAGGGTGACCTGATAGTAGGTGACCGCGCCGTGATAGGCGAGGGCATCAAGCCGCCCGTGAATAATCGGGCCCGCTGTTTCCGGCTGCTGGTTGGCGCGGATAAGCAGTGTGGCATCTTCGGGGCGGAAGCCGATGTGACCGCTTTCGCTGAGCCCGAGGCTCGGCGCGGCGACAAAATTGCAAATGCCGATGAAATCCGCGACATAGCGCGATACGGGGCGGTGATAGATTTCCTGCGGCGTGCCCAGCTGGCCGATGCGGCCGCGTTCCATGACGGCGATGCGGTCGGACATCGACAGCGCCTCTTCCTGGTCATGGGTAACGAAAATAAAAGTAATTTCGGTTTCGCGCTGCAGGCGCTTGAGTTCGATCTGCATATCCTTGCGCAGTTTGTAGTCAAGCGCGGAGAGGGATTCGTCGAGCAGCAGAATTTTCGGACGGTTGACCAGCGCGCGGGCCAGCGCGACGCGCTGCTGCTGTCCGCCGGACAATTCGGATGGATAACGCTCTCCAAAGCCTTGCATGCGCATCAGTTCAAGCGCTTCGCCGGTGGCTTTTTCGATATCCTTGGCGTCTTTGCCCTGCATGCGCATGCCAAAACCGATGTTGTCGGCAACGGTCATGTGCGGGAACAGGGCGTAGCTTTGGAATACGGTATTGACGGGGCGCTTGTTCGCGGGCAGTTCCGCGATATCGACGCCATTCAGCAGAATTTTGCCTTCATCGCATTTTTCGAGACCCGCAATCAGGCGCAGCAACGTAGTCTTGCCGCAGCCGGAGGGGCCGAGCAGCGTGAAGAATTCATTCTCCCGCACGTTCAGCGACAAATCATCGACGGCGCGCACAGGGTTGTGCGCGCTGCCAAAAAACTTCGTAACAGATTGAATAACAAGACGGTCTGACATGCCGAGATGATATTACGTTCAGCCGCCCGCTTCAATGGCAGATACGCGTGGGCAGATACACGCGGCACATCATGCGTATGGCGGCGTGGTTTTTTTTAGTTATGATAAATCATGCGACATCCGGCCGGATGACCTCGATATCCAGATCGCCGATGGCGGCGATGTATTCATCCAGCTGCATCAAACCGACGCAGGGCACCGCGCCGGCGGGGATGCTGCCGCGCGCACTGGCCAGCCGACGCGCCATGATGATGGCGGGCAATGTCGGCAGGTTCGGCCCGTGCCCCTGACGGGCAATCAGGTAAAAGGTTTTTTCAAGCGCCTGACCTTGCGCATCCGTCCCCTGCATACGCAAATAAAACCCGCTGCGGTCGCTGCCGAAAATGTTGAACAGTGGATTCAATTTGACCAAAACATCCGCAAGCACCGCCAGCGAGGGGAGCAGGCGCAGCCGCACCAGACCGCTCAGCAGCCACAGGGTGACTTGCTGCACCCAAAGTTCCACCCCTGCCAGAAAAACGATATCGCGCAGACTTGGATAGCGTTTCGGGAATATCTCCAGATCCGGCACGTCGCAGCGCGCTATCAACCGTGTGCCGAGCTGCGGGAAGCGGCGGCGCTGCAATCCCTGCCAGCCATAGACGGTGGCGGCTTTACCGTCTGCCAGCGTCTTGAACGGTTTGCCCGCATAACTGAGCAGCGAGGCGACGGTGCCAATCCCCGGCGTGGTTTTTTGCGCGGTGCTGATGCCGTAATCCAGATGCGTGAAACTGCCGAACTGCGGCAGGTATGCGTCAATCACCGCCGCCGTCATCGCGGGAACGGAACTGGCGCCGCTGATGATACGGCTGCCCTGTGCCTTGGCGGCGTCATCCAGCGTGGTGATTTGCGCAACATAGTCACGCCCGTCGGCAAGGTCGATATAATCGCAGCCAAGCGCGATGCAGGCGCGCGCGACCTCATACCCCTGTCCCTGAAACGGGCCGCAGGTATGGATAACGATGTGCGGAGACAGGGCAGCCAGCGCCGCCGGAAAATCGTGATGGATATCCAGCAGGCAGGGTTTGATCTCGGCGGCGGCGTGTTTCAGGCTGTCGGCCAGCGCGGCGGCCTTGGCGACGTCGCGTCCGGCGACAAGGATTTCAAGCGCGGCGTCGGTAGACAGCGCACGCGTGATATAGCTGCCGAAATTGCCGTAACCGCCGAGGATGAGAATCCGTTTACGGGTGGTCATGCGGAAATATCCTCTGTCATTCTAAAAATACCGCTATAGCCGAACACGCGCCCCCACAGCGGATGCACAATGTCCATGGTCATGGCGAAGCGGTCGTTGTCGAGGGCGGTTTCGCTGGCCTGTCCGCGGCCTAGAAAAAATTCGCCGGGAAAGGGCAGGGTTTTGCCGAAAACCGTCAGGCTGTAGCCGCGGTGCTGCATATCGATTTTCTCGCCCGTCCAGATAAACGCCGCGCGCCAGCCGATGCCAAGGCGCGTATGTTCCGTCATTTCATTGCCGCCGGACGGCAGCATGACCGAGCGGAAACGATAGGGCTTACGGCCCGGGAAATAAAACACGCGGTTGAAAACGATACCGCTCTGGCCGTTTTTGTCGAGGCTTTCAAAATGCACCGTCGCGCGGATATCCTTTCCCGCATAGGGCACCAGCGTACCTGTCAGGAAAAACAGCGGCGCCAGCAACCTGCCCAGCCACGAGCTGCGCACCTCCATCACCCCTTCGCAGGCGGCGCGGTCCGCGCTGCCCGCGCGGCAGGCGTAATGGCGGTGGAATACCGGCGGCAGGCTTTCCCAATCCGCGCCGAAGATGTGTTTGAATACGGGTTCGTTGGTTTGTGTCATGCTAAACCGGCTTTGCGACCATCAGCGCGAAGATAACGACCAGCGCGATAAAAGCAGGCCAGCCCAGCGCAAACCAGATACGGAACAGGCGGTGATAGCGGTCGGGCAAATCACTTTGCGTGTCGATGGCGGTTTTCAGCATGCCGCGCAGTTGCCACTGTATCCACACCACCGGCAGCCAGCACAGCCCCGCCAGCGCATACAGCCCGTAGCTGACACTGAGCCAGAGGTCATGCGGGCCATAGCCGCCGCTGAACACCAGCCACAGGCCGCTCAGCGGTTGCAGGATGACGGCGGGCGTGGTGAAAATAAAATCCGCCAGTACCGTCATGCGCGCGGCGAAATATTTTTCGTGCAGGTTTTTGGCGAAATGCGACGCGTACATAAAAAACGCAATCCCGATGCCCGTGCCGAACAGGACGGCAGCGCCGAGGATATGCAGGGTTTTGACAATCTGGTACATCTCCATGGCGGTATCCGTGCGGGCGGGGGGGCTTGCGAAAGGATGGCGCGCGGGCTTGTTTGTGCGCAGCGTCATTGTGGACTTTTCCGCGCATGGAAACAAGCTTTCATCATTCCGTAAAACGCAACGGAAAATTAAGACTTGCGGGGGTATTCTGGCCGCAATCTCCTTGTTTAGCGCGGGCGCGCGACCTATAATTGATTACATAAATAACAACATCGCTGAAAGGGCCTCCTGTCATGTCGAAAACGCCGGACATCAACCCGCTTCTTGAACCGTCGAAACTGCCGTATGGCGCGCCGCCGCTCGACAGCGTGAAGGTGGAGCATTTCCTGCCCGCGCAGAAAATCGGCATCGAAGAAGCCAAGCGCGACATCGACGCGATCAAAAACAACAAATCCCCCGCGACCTTTGAAAATACCATCGAAGCGCTGGAATTCGCGGGCCGCACGCTCAGCCGCGTGATGACGGTTTTCGGCAATATTTCTGCTGCCAACAGCAGCGATGAAATCCGCGCCATCGAAACCCCGCTCAAAGTCGCCGCGACCAAACACGGCAACGACATCATGATGGATGCCGATTTGTTCAAACGCGTCAAAGACGTCTATGACCAGCGCGACAGCCTGAAGCTTTCGGGCGAACAGCGCATGCTGCTCGAAGAAACCTATAAAGGCTTCGTCCGCTCCGGCGCGCTTCTGGATGAAACGCAAAAAGCCCGCCTGCGTGAAATCAGCGAAAGAATGACCGAGCTGCGCACCGAATACAAGAACAACAGCCTGAAATCCGTCGCGGCTTATCAAAAAGTCATCGACGACGAAGCTGACCTTGCGGGCGTTCCCGAACGCGCCAAGGCGGCCTACCGCGAAGCCGCGGAGACCGCGGGTATGCCGGGCAAGTTTGTGATCAAGCTCTCGCCGCCGCCGCTGGATATCATGGCTTATTGCGAAAACCGGGCGCTGCGTGAAGAAGTCTCTCGCGCACTGGGCAATGTCGCCTACAAAGACGCCTACGACAACACCGCCAATGCCATGGAAATCGCCAAGCTGCGCCATGAAGCGGCCGGCATCATGGGGTTTGATAGCCACGCGGCATACGTGCTCGATAACCGCATGGCCAAGACCCCGGAAGCGGTGCAGGACTTCCTGTCCAAAAACGAAAAAGTGTACCGTCCCGCCGCCGAGGAATACCTGCAAAAGGTCAAGGATTACGCGCAGAAAACTGACGGCATCACCGATTTCAAACCGTGGGATATGGCCTACTATGGCCGCAAGCTGAAGGAAGAAACCTTCAACCTGTCGATGGAATCGCTGCGCCCGTATTTCGATCTTGAAAAAGTGCTCGAAGGCATGCGCAAACATGCGGAGAAGCTGTTCAATATCGACATGACCGAAGTGAAGGGCAAATATCCCGTATATCACGAAGACGTGAAGGTGTATGAAGTCACCGACAAGAAAACCGGCGAAATGATCGGCCTGTTCTACGGCGATTATTACGCCCGCCCCGGCGCAAAAAGCGGCGGCGCGTGGATGAACACCTTCCGCAACCGCGGTATCGAAGATGGCGAAAACCAGTTCGCCATCGTCACCAACGTGTGCAACTTCCAGAAGCCGACCAAGGATCACCCGACGCTGCTCTCGCTCGACGAAGTGCGCACGGTATTCCATGAGTTCGGCCACGGCCTGCACGCGCTGCTGGCACGCGGCGACTACACGTCGCTTACGGGCACCAACGTGAAGTGGGATTTCGTGGAGCTGCCGTCGCAGCTGCAGGAAAACTGGGCCAAGCAGAAAGAGGTGCTCGACACCTTCGCCCGCCACTATAAGAACGGCGATCTGCTGCCCGAAGACCTCATCAAAAAAGCCAACGACATGGACAATTTCGATGCAGGGTATGTCGGGCTGCGCCAGACCTTCCTTGGCAAGCTTGACATGGCATGGCACGCGGGCGATCCGAATACGATCAAGAGCGTCGAGGAACTCGAAGACAAGCTGATTGCCGAAACCTGGCTGTTCCCGCGTTCTGCCGGGCCGATGTCGACCAGCTTCGGGCATATTTTCTCCGGCGGTTATTCGGCGGGGTATTACAGCTATAAATGGGCGGAAGTGCTGGAGGCCGATATGTTCGAAGAGTTCGAACAAAAAGGCCTCTACGACCGCGCCACGGGCGACCGCCTGCGCGACACCATCTATGCGCAGGGCGGCACGCGTGACCCCATGGATATCTTCAAGGATGCCAAGGGCCGCGAGCCGGACCCGAATGCGCTGTTCCGCCGCGAGGGCCTGTTGCCGCAAAACGACAACGCCACCCCCAAAGCCGAACGCAAAGCCGGCCCGCAGGGACCGAAGCAGTAACAGCCGCTGTCCAAAACAAAAAGCCGCCTCATCCGGGGCGGCTTTTTGTTTTATTTCAAAGAGATATTCCTGTGTGGCGGTTCAATCTTATGTTAATGTTTGATTGCTAGACTATAGGCATGGAAAAAGAGCCCAGCCGCCAGACGGCGCCCGAGCGCGTTTTGCTATATCACGGCACATCCGAAGGACATTTGGCCGCAATTCTGCGCGGCGGCTTTTTGGCGCCCGCGCAACTGGCGCTTGATAGCGTGCGCAGCGTGATTGCCGATCATCTGCCGGGGCGCGTGGTCGATGATGCGCTGGTGCAGGATGTGATGCGCAAAGGCAGCCGTATCCAAAGCCGCAGCGACGAGAGCAATGGCGGCAATACGCTGTTTGCCACGCCCGATGCCGCGCTGGCGATGGATTACGCAGCGCAAAATGCGGCGCATGGGGGCGAATTCGGTTTTGGCGTGCATCAGGCACTGGTCTCGATGGGGCATCATGACCTGCCGCCGCGTTTTGACGGGGCGCGGCCTGTGATGCTGACGCTGGCCGTGCCTGCGGCGGATATACATCTTGAAAAAGGCATGGCTATCCGGCGCGGCGACGGCGCGCTCGCCACGGTCGAGACAAGCCACGAAGTTTTTGTGAACAACACCGCGCGCATCGAGGTTATGTCGGTGCGGTTTGCACGGCCGGACGGGCGCGGCTGGACATTCGACGGGCAGCCGGACATCACCCCTGCGGCAGCCGTGGAGGCACTCGCGCCCGCTTTTGCGGACAGCAGGCCGCGCTGCGCTGCGCCGGATGCGCTGGTGCAGCATATTGCCGATACGGTCTACGGCTTTCGCACGTTGCCCGATGTGGGCATCGAACATGTGCGGCGCAAACCTGTCGCGACTGCGATGATATATGGCGATGATGGCATACCTGAAAAAATCCGCGTGCCCGACCCTGATTTCGAGCCCGCCGCGCAAAAGCTGGCGGGGCAGGGGTTTAAAGGCGTTGCGCAAAATTATAAACTGCCGGGCAGCCTGACTCCGCGCGAGATGGACGGGTATCTCAATGCCCTCGCGGCGGGGATGCTGCAGGGGCATGTAACGCCCGAAAACAAGGCTGGTGCCGAAGCGCGCTTGTTTGACCGTATCGTCACGGATAATCCGGATGCCGCGCCGCTGCGGCAATCTGCGCAAACGCCGGAGGCTGTGACAAAAGCCCTGCGCGGCATATCGCATGGCATGACGGTGGCGGATATCCGCTTCGGCATCGCCCATCCGGCGGCGGGCCGCGATGACGCCTATCTGGCGCAGAAAAAAACAGCGGGCTTTGCGCTCAGCTGGAACCCAGCGCCCGCGACGATTGACAGCATCCGCACGCAAATGGCCGAAAAACTGGCGCGGTTCGAACAGGCGCAGCGCGCGCCATCGGCCGCCCCTTCGGCATAGAGCCTCGTTTAGGCCGCTTTCAGCGCGTAAGCTTCCAGATTGTCATACAGGCGCTTTTTGCCCGCATCATCCAAAAATGTCGCCGCGATGCTGTTGCGCGCCAGCGTGAGAATATCCTGCTTGCTGAGGCCGAGGGCGGTCGCCACGGCAATATAGTTATCGTTCATGTAGCCGCCGAAATAGGCGGGGTCGTCCGAATTCACCGTCGCCTTGATGCCCAGATCGAGCATTTTTTTCAGCGGGTGTTTTTGCATGTCCTTGACCACGCAGAGCTTGAGATTGCTCAGCGGGCAAACCGTCAGCGCCATACCTTCGGCGGCGATGCGCTCGCTCAGTTTGCCGTCTTCGAGCGAGCGGTTGCCATGGTCGATACGGTCGATTTTGAGCTGGTCGAGCGCTTCCCAGACGTATTCAGGCGGCCCTTCCTCCCCCGCATGCGCGACGAGAAGGAAGCCTTCGGCACGGGCTTTTTCGAATACGCGCGCGAATTTCGACGGCGGATGGCCGACTTCGGAACTGTCGAGACCAACGCCGAGGATTTTATCTTTGTAAGGCAGCGCCTGCGCGAGGGTCTGCAGCGCGTCTTCCTCGCTCAGGTGGCGCAGGAAACACATGATGAGTTTTGAGGTGACGTTCAGTTTTTTCTTGCCGTCGTCCAGTGCGCGGGTGATGCCGTCCAGCACGGTTTCAAAGGCGACGCCGCGGCTGGTATGGCCCTGCGGGTCGAAAAAGATTTCGACGTGCTGCACGTTTTCGCCGGCGACGCGCGTCAGGTAGGCCCATGTCAGGTCGTAGAAATCCTGCTCGGTACGCAGCACGTTCATGCCCTGATAATAGATATCCAGAAAATCCTGCAGATTGCCGAAATCATAGGCGGCGCGCACTTCTTCGACCGATTTGAAAGGAATATCGATTTTGTTGCGCTGCGCCAGCGCGAACATCAGTTCAGGCTCCAGACTGCCTTCGATATGCAGGTGCAGTTCGACTTTGGGCAGGTCGCGGATGAATTGGACGATATCGGTCATGGGGCATCTCCGGCTGATAAAACAATCAAATAAAAGGCACAGGCATGTTAGCACCCGCGCGGGCGGGGGAACACTAAAACCGTTATTGACATATTTTTGCGCCGCATGGACAGGCGGCGGGTAAAAGGCTAGTATTTCAGCATGTTTTTTATCTGAAAGGCCGCGCGTGACCGACCATATCCGCTTCATCCTGAACGGCAGGCTTTGCGAAGTCTCGGGCCTTGCGCCCACGATGACCCTGCTGCAATACCTGCGCGGGCCCGCACGGCTCTGCGGCACCAAAGAAGGCTGCGCGGAGGGGGATTGCGGCGCCTGCACCGTCATGGTCGCGCGTCTGGAAAAAGACGGCACCGCGCATTACCGCAGCATCAACGCCTGCATCGCGCTGTTGCCGTCGCTGGATGGCCGCCAGATTGTCACCGTCGAACATCTGCGCAGCCTTTCGGGCGGCGCGCTGCATCCGGTGCAGCAGGCGATGGTGGATTGCCATGCCTCGCAATGCGGGTTTTGCACGCCCGGTTTTGTCATGGCCCTGACAAACGAATTGCACAACAACCCCAAAGCCGACGATACCGCCATTCACGATGCGATTTCGGGTAACCTCTGCCGCTGCACGGGCTACCGCCCCATTCTGGATGCGGCGCGGCGGGCAAAGGACATGCCGCGCGTGGATATTCCCGCGGATGTGGCGGGACTGCGGGCGATAACGCGCGGCAAAATGTTCGTTTACGAAACGGCGGAAGGTAAATTCTTCGCCCCTGTAACAGCGGCGGAGCTGGCCGATATTCTGGCGCAGTATCCGAATGCCTATATGCTGTCGGGCGGCACGGATGTGGGGCTCTGGGTGACCAAATTCCACATGGATTTGCCGGTGATTGTCTATACGGGCAATATTGCCGGTCTGCGCGATGTGACAGAGACGGAAGAAGGCCTCGAAATCGGTGCGGCGGTCACCTATAGCGAAGGCTTCGCGGCGCTGGCGCGGCAGGGGGCGGGCATGGAAGACCTGCTGCGCCGCATCGGCTCCGTCCATATCCGCAATGCGGGCACGATCGGCGGGAATATCGCCAACGGCTCGCCCATCGGCGATGGCCCGCCGCCGTTCATCGCGCTGCAGGCGGATATTGTGCTGCGCTCTGCCGCCGGGACGCGCCGCATGCCGCTCGAAAAATATTTTCTGGCTTACAAAAAGCAAGACCGTCTGCCCGGCGAATTCCTGGAAAGAATTATCGTGCCCAAACGCGCGGCCAACACGCTGTTTGCAACCTATAAAGTTTCCAAACGGTTTGATCAGGATATTTCCGCCGTCTGCGCGGGCTTCGCGCTGGATATAGACGGCGGTATCATCCGCGCGGCGCGCCTGTGCTATGGGGGCATGGCGGCAACGCCCAAACGCGCCAGCGCGGCCGAAGCGGCGCTGACCGGCCAGCCGTGGACGCGCGACGCTGTCATCGCGGCGATTGCGGCGATGGATGCGGATTTTTCGCCCCTCAGTGATATGCGCGCAAGTGCGACCTACCGCCAGAACGTCGCCAAAAACCTGCTGAAGCGTTTTTTCATCGAAACCACGATGCCGCAGGTGAAAACAGGGGTATACCGCCATGCAGGGTAAAGCGGATAAACAACCCGTCACGGGCCAGCCCAAAGCGCATGACAGCGCGGCGTTGCATGTATCGGGCGAAGCGGTTTATACGGATGATATCGCCGCACCAGCGGGATGTTTACATGCCTATATCCTGCAAAGCCCGCATGCGCATGCAAAAATCATGTCCATCGATACTTCTGCCTGCCATATCGCGGGCGTGCATGCGGTGATGACGGCGCAGGATGTGCCGGGTGTCAACGATGTCGCGCCGGTTTTTGCGGGCGATCCGGTTTTTGCCGCGGACGAAGTTCTTTATGCGGGACAGTCGGTTCTGGCCGTGGCGGCCGAAACCATGGATATCGCCCGCCGCGCGGCGCATCTGGCGAAGGTCGAATATGAAATTCTGCCCGCCATCCTCGATGTGCATGAATCGCTGCGCCAGCAAAAATTCGTGGGCGATCCCTATGTCATGAAAACGGGCGACAGCGCCGCCGCGCTGGCTGCCGCGCCGCATAAAATATCCGGCGCGCTGGACATTGGCGGGCAAGACCATTTTTATCTGGAGGGGCAAATCGCCCTTGCCACGCCGCATGAAAACGGCGAAATGCACTGCTGGTCATCGACCCAGCACCCGAGCGAGGTGCAGCATCTGATTGCCAAGGTTCTTGCCATTCCCGACCATGCCGTGACGGTGGAGGTGCGCCGCATGGGCGGCGGCTTCGGCGGCAAGGAAAGTCAGGCCTCGCTGATTGCCTGTGTCGCCGCGCTGCTGGCGCGCCAAACGGGGCGCGCCGTCAAGCTGCGCCTTGACCGCGACGACGATATGGTGATGACGGGCAAACGCCACGGGTTTCATATCAAATACGATGTCGGGTTCGATGCGGACGGGCGTATTCATGCGCTCGATATGCTCCAGCTGGTCGATTGCGGCATGTCGCCGGATTTGTCGAACGCCATCGCCGACCGCGCGATGTTCCATGCCGACAACTGCTATTTCCTGCCGCATGCGACGGTGACGAGTTATCGCTGCTTCACGCACAAGGTTTCCAATACCGCCTTTCGCGGTTTCGGCGGGCCGCAGGGCATGCTGGCGATTGAATATGTGGTGGACGATATCGCGCGTCATCTGGGGGTTGCTGCGGATAAAGTGCGCCGCGTAAATTTCTATGACCCGAAAGGCGCGTTCAAAGACCGCAGCGTCACGCATTACGGCATGACGGTCGAGGATTGCATCATCGCCGATATCTTCGACAAGCTGGAACAATCATCCGGTTATTCATCGCGCATGGCGGAGATTGAAAAATTCAACGCAGAAAATCCCGTGCTCAAGCGCGGCATCGCCATGACGCCGGTCAAATTCGGTATCAGCTTTACCTTGACCATGCTTAATCAGGCGGGCGCTTTGGTGCATGTATACAAAGACGGCAGTGTGCAGCTCAACCATGGCGGCACCGAAATGGGGCAGGGGCTGCATACCAAGGTGTCGCAAATCGTGGCCGATGTGTTCGGCCTGCCGCTCGATCGTGTGCGCATCACCGCAACCAATACGTCCAAGGTGCCGAATACATCGGCCACGGCGGCCTCCAGCGGTACCGATTTGAACGGCAAGGCGGCGGAGGCTGCGGCGCAAACCATTCGCGGGCGCCTGTGCGAATTCGCCGCGCAGCAGGCGGGCGATTGCGCGCCGCAGGATGTGGTTTTCGCAGGCGGCATGGTGCGGGCGGGCGGCAAGGCGTGGCCGTTCAAGGAACTGGTCAATCTGGCCTATATGAACCGCATTTCCCTATCCGCCACGGGGTTTTATAAAACGCCCAAGATTTTCTGGGACCGTGCAGCGGCGAAGGGACGGCCGTTTTTCTATTTCGCCTATGGCGCGGCAGTCAGCGAGGTTGTGGTCGACACGCTGACAGGTGAATACAAAATTCTGCGTGCGGATATTTTGCATGACGTCGGGCGTTCGCTGAACCCCGCCATCGACCGCGGCCAGATAGAAGGCGGCTACGTGCAGGGCGCGGGCTGGCTGACATCCGAAGAGTTATGGTGGGATGCCAAAGGGATTTTGAAAACCCATGCGCCCAGCACCTATAAAATCCCGACGGCGCGCGACATGCCCCCCGATTTTCGCGTCGCCCTTTATGATGGCGAAAATATGGAAGATACGGTCTACAAATCCAAAGCCGTGGGCGAGCCGCCGCTGATGCTGGGCATTTCCGCCTTTCTGGCGCTGCGCGATGCGGTGGCGCGTGCGGGCGTCGATAGGCCTGCGCTTTCGGCCCCCGCAACGCCGGAGACGGTGCTGCGCGCCCTTGGCGATGCAGGAGGGGGATTCTGATGCTGCAGGATTTCAGCTGGCTCGCGACGTTGGCCGATCTTTCCGCGCGGCGCGTGCCGTGCGTGCTGGTGACGGTGATGGAGGCCAAGGGCTCCACCCCGCGCGAAGCGGGCACGAAAATGGTGGTGACAGCGGATGCGCAGTTCGGCACCATCGGCGGCGGCAATCTGGAATTTGAAGCGATTGCCGAAGCGCGCCAGCTGCTGGCGGCGGCCATATCAACAGCGGCGGTGAAGGATTACCCCCTCGGCCCCAAACTGGCGCAATGCTGCGGCGGTGCGGTCAGCGTACTGCTCGAAAGTTTTATTCACACGGGCAAAAAACTTTATCTGTTCGGCGCGGGGCATGTCGGGCGCGAGGTCGTCGCGGTGCTATCCGCCTTGCCGGTCGATATTGTCTGGATTGACAGCCGCGCGGCGGAATTTCCCGCCCAGCTTCCCGCGCATTGCCAGCGCCGTCTGACGTCGGCGCCGCTGGCCGAAGTCGACAATATAGACGCCAGCGCCTATGTGCTGGTGATGACGCATAATCATGATATCGATTACGATATCGTGCGCGCGGTTATGCAGCGCGGGCAATTTGCCTATCTGGGGCTTATCGGTTCTGCGACCAAACGGGCGCGGTTTGAAAAACGCCTGACTGTCGATGGTATTCCGCCAGAACATCTTGCGCGTCTGGTCTGTCCGATTGGCGTCGGCGGCGTCACGGGCAAACATCCGCGTGAAATCGCGATTGCGGTCGCGGCGCAGCTGCTGTCGCTGGGGCTGACGCGTTCGGGCACGCCGGACGCATGAAAACGGCGGCCATTTATCTTGACCATGCCGCAACAACCCCCTGTGCGGATGACGTCATCGCGGCCATGATGCCTTTCTGGGCGGAAAATTTCGGCAATGCCGCGGCGCAGGGAATAGAAGGCCGACGCGCGGCAGAGGCTGTACGCGCCGCACGGGCATCGGTTGCCGCACTGATTGGCGCGACGGCGGAGGGGATCACGTTCACCTCCGGCGCCACCGAGGCCAATGCGCTCGCGCTGCTGGGATTTGCGGCGGCGCATGCGGGCGGCGACCGGCGGGATATTCTCATCAATGCGGCCGAACATGACAGTATTCTTGCGCTGGTGCCGCAGCTGCGGGCGATGGGGTTTGATATCAACATCATACCCGTCACTTCGTCGGGGCAGGTGACGGTAGAGGCGCTGGACGCACTGCTGTCGCCGCGCTGCCTGTTGGCTTCCGTGATTGCGGCAGGACATGAAACGGGCATTTTGCAGGATATTCCTGCGCTGGCGGCGCGTACACATGCCGCGGGCGCCGTTTTTCACACCGATGCGGTGCAGGCCGCGGGAAAAATACCCGTCAATGCTGCTGCCTGGGGCGTGGATATGCTGACACTCTCCGCCCATAAAATATACGGCCCGCAGGGGATTGGCGCGCTTTATGTACGCCCCGCGCCGCCCTTGGCGTTGGCGCCGCTGTGGGGCGGTATCGGCGGGCAACCGCTGCGCGCGGGGACGGTGCCGCTGGCGCTGGCCGCAGGCTTCGGCGCGGCCTGCCGTTTGGCGCAGGCGCGGCTTGCGCAAAGATATGATAGCGCACACGCCTGCCGCGCCGCTGTTTTGAAGGGGCTGCGCACGCGCGGTGTTCGTTTCGAGGTGAATGGCGCGGATACAGATGCCCGCCAGCTGCCGCATATCCTGAGCCTGCATATCCGCGGCGTTGATGCGGCGGATATGATGACGGATCTGGCGGGGCGGGTGAGCCTGTCGTCAGGCTCGGCATGCCGCAGCGCCGCGGGAAAAACGTCTGCGGTTCTGGCGGCAATGGGGCAGGATGACCTGCGCGCATCGCAAACTCTGCGCCTGTCGTTTGGCGACTTGGCGTCACCGGACGATTCCGCAAGGGCGGCGGAATATATCGCCGATTACGCGCTGGCTGCGGCAGCCTGAGCGGGAGCACTATCCGCGGCAGGCAGGCTGCGGCGCGTCGCAACCCCAAGCCAGCGCTGCGCTTTCACCGCCTGTTCGACCAGTCTGCGCGTGAGGCTCAGGTCATCCAGCAGCGCCGATGCCTCGGCAATCGGCATCTTGCTGCGCACGGCATCTTCCAGCAGTTCCTCTTTGGTCAGGTTATAGCGGCGGGAAAAACGCGCCAGCGTGCTTTTGCGCATCGGTGTGCCCGATGCGACGCGCTGCAGCAGATTGTGGCACTCCATCATATACGCATTCAACAGCGCATGGGATTCGTGCGACGGGGGCAGGGACTGGATTTTTTTATAAATCCGCGCGGCGGGGGCGCTCAGGCGCTGCACTTCCGATAGATAACGCCCGACGCGCAGCGCGTTTTGCAGGGTATGGGCAACGTCCGCCGGTGTTTCGGTTTTGGCAATTTCCGCCGCGTAATCGGTGATTTGACGCACGGTGGTGTCTTGCGCTTCGGGCAGGGGCTGGCCTGTGAATAGGGCGGCAGCCTGCGTGCAGGCGCGGGTTTTGAAGGATTCCAGTTCCCGCAGCAGGTTGCTGAGCGCGAGGGCCGGCACGCCCAGCGCGGATTTATCAAGGCAGGCGGCGGTTTCTTCGCTTTGCGCAACGGTGCCGATGAACATGCGCGTTTCAAGAAAACGTATAATCGCAGGCATAAAGGGCCAGAAAATAATGCAGCCGAAAACGCTATAAAACGTATGAAAAGCCGCAAGCCCTGTCACTGCCGGATTCCCGCCCAAGCCGAGGGCGGCAATGGTATCTTGCAGGAAGTGCAATATCCACGGCAGCAAAACAAAAACCACAATACCCGTGCCGATGTTAAAGCCGAAATGCAGCAAGGCCGCGCGGCGCGCATCGGCAGAACCGCTGAGCGCGACCAGCAGCGCCGTCGATGTCGTGCCGATATTCGCGCCGATTAAAAGCGCGGCGCCGCTGGAAAAATCTGTAATGCCCGCCGCCGCCGCCGTCAGCACCAGAACGGTGGTCGCCGTCGATGATTGCGTAACCAGCGTAATCAAAATACCGCTGATGACGAAGCCGAGCAGCGAGAGATGCCCGCCATCGCCCGCGTGCAGCGAATCTTTCATGCTGTCACCGAAAACGGCGAAGGAATCCTTGAGCGTATCGATACCGATGAAAAACAGACCGAAGCCAGTCAGCACAAGCCCCAGCGATTTCCAACCGGCGCGGCGCAGCAGCGATTGCATCATCATCCCGATACCGACGAAGGGCAGGGCATAGGCTTTGAGGTTGATGTCGATGCCTGTCAGGCTGACCATCCAGCCCGTGGTGGTGGTGCCGATATTGCTGCCCAGAATCATCCAGACCGCATGCGCGAACGACAGGGCTGAAGCATTAACAAGGCCGATAATCAGCGCAATCGTGACCGAAGAAGATTGCAAAACCGCTGTTGCGGCCATACCGAAAAAGACTCCGCGCAGGGGCGTGCGACCGAAACGCGCCAGCATTTGCTGCACGGCAGACTGGCTGGCCATTTTGAGACCCTGCGTCAGCAGCGACAGGGCGAGAAAGAAAAGCCCGATACCGCCCAAAATCTCGCCTGCCGTCATCCATGCCATGTTTTATGTCCATTTCTTTAAAAAAAATCGGTGTTTGACGTACCGCTTTCGTCCGGTTTATCCAAAGGTTGCGGCCTGCGCCGCATGGGATATAATCCGGATGATTTTATTCAAATGCCCGCAGGGATGCAATCTGCGCGGACAACCAGCAGGAGGCACAACATGCGCAATATTCTTATGGCCAGCGACCTTTCCAGCCGTTCCGACCGTGCGTTCGACCGCGCGGTGCAGATGTCGCGGCAGTTCAAAACCGGTTTGCATGTGCTGCACGTCCTTGACCGCGACCTGTCGCCGCAGGTGCAGGATGAACTGCTCGACAATGCCGAAAAAACGCTGAAAGCGCAGGCGGGCCGTGTGCGCAAATCCGTCAGCAAAAAGGCAGGCGGCAAAGCAGCCAAGAAAGACGACAGTGTTGTGGTTGCCGCAGGTTCCCCCGCGCAAACGATTCTGGAGCAGGCGAAGAAACTGAAATCCGACCTGATTGTGACGGGCGCGCATAAAAAAGACAGCCTGCGCGATCTTTTCATCAAATCGACGGCGGAAAAGCTGCTGCGTTTTTGCGAAAAGCCCGTGCTGATCGTCAAAAACCCTGTGAAGGGCGATTATAAAACGATTGTGGTTGGTATGGATTTTTCCAGCCACGCGCTCAAGGCGCTGCATACGGCGCTCACGATGTTCCCGTCGGCGAAGGTACATGTAGTGCATGCCTATTCGCTGCCGTTTAGCGGTCTGGTCAAGGACCGCGATCTGGAAGATTTCACCCTCGACCAACGCAAGGAAGGGATGGAGAAAATCCTCGCCGCCCTCGGCCGCAAGCTGGGCAAGGCCAAGGCGGCCAAAGCCTTCGCGCGCATGGATGTCGTGATGCACAATGCGCATTCGTCTGCGGCGCTGCATGCCGAAGTGCGCAAAACCCGCGCCGACCTGGTCATCGTGGGTACGCATGGCAAATCGGACCTGCTGACCGGCATCGTCGGCAGCGTTGCGCGCGATATGATTCACAATGCGAAAGCGGATGTACTGATTGTGAAGTGATATCCGCCAGAGCCGAATATAAAAAACGCGCCCCGCAAAGGGCGCGTTTTTTACTGTGTGCAGAGGCTTGTTTATGCAGCAAGGTCGAAGCGGTCTGCGTCCATGACTTTTACCCACGCGGCGACGAAGTCTTTCACGAACTTTTCTTTGTTGTCGTTCTGTGCATAAACTTCGGCATAGGCGCGCAGGATGGAGTTCGAGCCGAACACGAGGTCAACACGCGTGGCCGTCCACTTGACCGCGCCGGTTTTGCGGTCGCGGATTTCGTAGAGGTTGTTGCCAGCGGGCTTCCACGTATAGTTCATGTCCGTCAGCACGGTGAAGAAATCGGTGCTGAGTGCGCCCTCTTTCGCCGTGAAAACGCCGTGCTTGGTACCGCCGTGGTTGGTGCCGATCATGCGCATGCCACCGACAAGGGCGGTCATTTCATGCGCGGTCAGCCCCATCAGCTGCGCACGGTCGAGCAGCATTTCCTCCGGGCTCACGGCATAGTCTTTTTTCAGCCAGTTGCGGAAACCGTCGTGCACAGGCTCCAGCACAGCGAAGGATTCGGCATCGGTTTGCTCCGCCGTTGCATCACCGCGGCCGGGGGCAAACGGTACGGTGATATCGAAACCGGCTGCTTTTGCGGCCTGTTCGACGCCGTAGTTACCGGCAAGCACGATAACATCCGCAAGGCTGGCGCTGGTTTGTTTGGCAATCGGCTCATAAGCGGCCAGCACTTTGGCAAGGCGCGCAGGCTCGTTGCCTTCCCAGTCTTTTTGCGGGGCAAGACGGATGCGCGCGCCATTCGCGCCGCCGCGCATGTCGGAACCGCGGAAAGTACGGGCGCTGTCCCATGCCGTCGTGACCATGTCGCTGACGCTCAGGCCGCTTTTGGCGATGAGGGCGCGCACGGCGGCAACGTCATAGTTCTTGTTGCCTGCGGGGATGGGGTCTTGCCAGATCAGGTCTTCTTGGGGCACATCGGGGCCGATGTAGCGGACTTTCGGGCCCATGTCGCGGTGGGTCAGTTTGAACCACGCGCGCGCGAAGACTTCGGAGAAATAGGCGTGGTCTTTGTGGAAACGCTCGGTAATCTTGCGGTATTCCGGATCCATTTTCATCGCCATATCCGCATCTGTCATGATGGGGTTGTGGCGGATGGACGGATCTTCGACGTCGACCGGTTTGTCTTCTTCCTTGATATTCACGGGTTCCCACTGCCATGCGCCGGCGGGGCTCTTTTTCAGCTCCCACTCGTGGTTCAGCAGCATGTCGAAATAACCGTTGTCCCATTTGGTCGGGTGCGTGGTCCATGCGCCTTCGATACCGCTGGTGACGGTGTCGCGGCCGACGCTGCGCATGGTGTGGTTGTTCCAGCCAAGGCCCTGTTCGGTGATGTCCGCACCTTCGGGCGAGGGGCCGAGCAGGCCAGCATCGCCGTTACCATGCGTTTTGCCAACCGTATGGCCGCCCGCGGTCAGCGCCACGGTTTCTTCGTCGTTCATGGCCATGCGGGCAAATGTTTCGCGGATTTGCGCCGCCGTTTTCAGCGGGTCGGGCTTGCCGTTGACGCCTTCGGGGTTGACGTAGATAAGACCCATCTGCACGGCCGCCAGCGGGTTTTCCATCGTGGCGGGGTTGTCGACGCTTTCATAGCGGTGGTCGCTGGGCGCCAGCCATTCTTTTTCCGAACCCCAGTAAACGTCTTTTTCGGGATGCCAGATATCGGCGCGGCCAAAGCCGAAGCCGAAAGTTTTCAGCCCCATCGATTCATAGGCGATGTTGCCCGCCAAAATCATCAGGTCCGCCCAGCTCAGGCGGTTGCCGTATTTTTGTTTGATCGGCCACAGCAGGCGGCGCGCCTTGTCGAGGTTGGCGTTATCCGGCCACGAGTTCAGCGGTGCGAAGCGCTGGTTGCCCGTGCCGCCACCGCCGCGGCCATCCGCCGTGCGGTAGGAACCCGCGGCATGCCATGCCATGCGGATCATCAGGCCGCCGTAATGGCCCCAGTCTGCCGGCCACCATTCCTGACTGTTGGTCATCAGGGCGTGCAGGTCTTTTTTAAGAGCGGCGACATCAAGCTTTTTGACTTCTTCGCGGTAATTGAACCCTTCGCCCATCGGGTTGGTCTTCGCGTCGTGCTGGTGCAGAATGTCAAAGTTCAGCGCATTCGGCCACCAGTCGGTATTCGATTTGCCCGCGACGGTAATCGCGCCATGCATGAAAGGGCATTTTGCGGCGGTGTTGGTCTTGCTCATGTCATTCTCCGGTTCTGTGTTGTGGGTGGAGGCTTTGCGGCCCGCGCGGTTTAAAAAAATCTGGCGGCGTTGAACAGCCCCGTTTGTAAAGCGGTTTGATTAAAAAACGATGAATAGATGTTGAAAGGGTAGTCGCCCGCAGCTATAAATGAAAGTATAAATATCCTATCAAACTGATAAAATATGTTTATGAGACATAACCATGAACCTGCGCGATCTTGAATACCTTCTGGCGGTGGCGGAAAAGCGCCATTTCGGCCTTGCCGCCGAGGCCTGCCACGTCAGCCAGCCCGCGCTCAGCACACAAATACGAAAACTCGAAGAACATCTCGGCCTGCGCCTCTTCGACCGCACCACGCGCGAGGTGACGCCGACGCCGGAGGCGGAATACATCCTGTCGCATGCGCGCGCGATTCTGGACAATGTCGGGGAAATCCGCAAATACGCCAAACTGCACCGCGAGGGTAAACAGGCGAAGATTATCAACCTTGGCGTCATTCCGACCATTGCGCCCTATTACCTGCCGGAATTTTTTGCGCAGGTTGGCAAAAAGGCCCGCGCGCGCGGCATCAACTGGCAAATCCACGAAGAAAAGACCGACCGTCTGATGGCCTTGCTGCACGAAGGCAAGCTGGATGTCGCCATCGTCAGCCTGCCAGTGCGCGGCGAGGGGCTGAAAACCCGCAAGCTGTTCAGCGAGCCGTTTTATCTGGCCGTGCCGACGGGGCATCCCTTTGCGGCGTTTGATGCGGTGGAGCCGGGCGATCTGGAACAGGCAGACTGGCTTTTGCTCGACGACGGGCATTGCCTGAAAGACCAGATGCTGGGGATATGCGAAAAACTGCGCAGTCCCGCCAGCCCCGTTTACGGCCAGTCTTTCCGTGCGACCAGTCTTGAAACCCTGCGCCATATGGTGGCGGCGAATTCCGGCGTGACGCTGCTGCCCGAAATGGCGCGGCGGAAGAATGACGGTATTGTCTATGTTCCCTTCCGCAATGACCGCTATGCGCGGGCTATCGGGCTTGTCTGGCGGCCGGGCAGCGCCTATGCGACGGAAATCCAGACCCTCGGCGCACTGCTGGAGCGGGCGGGCGGGTAATAAAATTACGGTATTATTATACCGCTTTTTTATTGACATAAACATAGCGAGTCAATAGTCTATCCCTGACCCCTGAAATGTCACACACAAGCGGGAGGGACCGACATGAAAAACGATACCGATACGGCACTGTCCAAACTGGGCTACAAGGTTATTCGCAACTTCGATTTTGTCATGGCGGGACTTTGCCTGACCTTCGCGCTGTCTGCGCGCCCCTTCACCACGTCTTTCTACGAAAAACCGCTCGAGGATGCGAAAGCGCGCTACGAGCAGGTCTATCAAAAAGGGGATTCCCTCTACCGCGCGGCAACAGGTGTTGCGGCACCGGAAGATTCAACGCTCAATATGTATCTCTATAACCGCCGCGAACAAAGCGATGACGCGCGCGAACTGTCGGATGAATTCCGCAGTGCCCGCGTCGGCAAACAGCGTGCGGAAGAGATGTACAAGTTTTCCAGCGTATACGGCTATACATGCGGGGGAATTCTTGGCGTAACGGGGGTATTGCTGACGGGGGTTGCCGTCGCGGGCCGTCGCCGTAAAGAAGGCCCCGGCCTCTAGTTCGCACATAGAAAAGGTTTGTGGCCTTACACTCAGGCCTTGCGCTGTGAATGTTGTTCCAGCAGGGCCTGATCCTCCAGCCACAGGGCTTCGGCGGCTGCGAGTTTCTCGCAGACCGCCGCATGCTCTTTTTGGGCGGCGGCGGCGCGGGCGTTGTCGCTGTAAAACCCGGGGCTGGCCATATCGGCTTCCAGCTTTTCTTTGCCCGCGGTCATTTTTTCGATTTCTTTTTCCGCTTTTTCGATGCGTTTGCGCAGGGCCGAAACGTTAATGTTTGCGGCGGGTGCGGATACCGGCGCAGGCGTGGCTGTGGCTGCGGCGGCTTCTTCTTTCTGGCGGCCAGCGCGTTCCTTGCTGCGGCGTTCGCGGCGCTGCTGGATCACAAAACGGCGGTAATCGGCCAGATCGCCGTCGAAGTTTTTCACCTCGCCGTCATGCACCAGCCACAGACGGTCGGCGACACGCTCCACCATACCGGGGTCGTGGCTGACGATGATGACGGCGCCGTCATAGCCGTTGAGCGCATCGATCAGCGCCTGACGCGCTTCGATGTCGAGGTGGTTGGTCGGCTCGTCGAGCAGCAGGATATGCGGCGCGTCATAGCTCATCAGCGCGAACAGCAGCCGCGCCTTTTCCCCGCCGCTGAGTGAGGAGATTTTGTTATCCGCAAGGTCTTTGGAAAAATGGAACTGCCCCAGTTTGGCGCGCACGACCGATTCCTTGACGTTGCCCGTCTTTTTTTCCATCAGGCGGTACATTTCAAGATAGGGTGTCGAGGTGACGTCGAGCTCTTCGGTCTGGTGCTGCGAGAAATAGCCGATGCGCAGCTTGCCCGACCGCACGACATCGCCCTCCATCGCGCCGAGTTTTCCGGCGATGAGTTTGATCAGGGTCGATTTACCGTTGCCGTTCGCCCCCATCAGCGCGATGCGGTCGTCCATGTCGATGTTGTGGCTGACGCGGCGCAAAATCGGGTTGCCCGCCGTATAGCCGACATCCACCCCGCGCATGGCGATAAGGGGGGAGGACAGCTCTTCCGGCTGCGGAAACGAAAAACGCAGGGTGCGGCTGGCGATGACGGCATCGACCAGATCCATTTTCTCAAGCGCCTTGATACGGCTTTGCGCCTGACGGGCCTTGCTGGCCTTGGCGCGGAAACGGTCGACGAAAGCCTGCATATGCGCGCGCTGCGCCTGTTGCTTTTCGAATTGCGCTTGCTGGTGGGCGAGGCGTTCGGCGCGTTCACGCTCGAACGTATCGTAATTGCCGGTGTAAAGCGTGATTTTCTGATCTTCGACATGCACGATATGGTCGGCGCAGATATTCAGAAGTTCGCGGTCGTGCGAGATCACCAGCAGCGTATGCGGATAATTCGCCAGATATTCTTCCAGCCACATGATGGCTTCGAGGTCGAGGTGGTTCGTCGGCTCGTCGAGCAGCAAAACGTCCGGCTGCACGAACAGCGCCGCCGCCAGCGCGACGCGCATGCGCCAGCCGCCGCTGAGCGCGCCGAAGGGCGATTGCAGCTGGTCATCGCGGAAACCAAGACCCGTCAGCAAAATGGCCGCGCGCGATGTCGCGCTATAGGCGTCCAGTTCCGCGAGGCGCATATGGATGTCGCCGATTTTATAGGGGTCGGTTTCGGTATCGGCGGCTTTCAGCAGCGCCGACAATTCTTCGTGCGCGTGGATGACGATATCGATAATCGGCGTATCGGTGACGGGAATATCCTGACGCACCATGCCAAAGGTCTGGCGTTCGTTCAGGCTGATGTTTCCGTTATCGGGGTGGAGGTCGCCGGCAATCAGCTTGAACAGGGTGGATTTTCCGGCGCCATTGGCACCGACCACGCCGACTTTCCAGCCGTCCATGATATTGACGTTGCAGTTTTCGAGAATGGTCCGGCCGCCCACGCGGTATGTCAGGTTCGATACGCTCAGCATAATGCTGCTGCTTATGACATAACGCGGGCGGAGGGTAAAGCTTTATCCGCTTAATCCAGCGTAAATCCGTCTTTTCCGCTGACAATCACGCGGCCATGCCCGCGCGCAACGTGGCCGATACGCCAGAATCGCTCCCCCGCGGCGCTCAGGCGGCTTGATACCGCGTCCGGCTGGCGCGTCGCCAGAACCATGCCGATGCCCATGTTAAAGGTCTGGTACAGCGCCGCGCGGGGCAACTGGCTGCGCCGCGCGATCTCGCCGAATACCGGCGGCAGGTGGTCAAGGGCGGGCAGGGTGTCGATCACGTAATCAAACCCGCCGTTCATGCGCGGGATATTGGCAAAGCCGCCGCCCGTGATATGCGCCATGCCGTGCACGGCATCGCGCAGATTTTTGATGGCGTTCCAGTAAATGCGCGTCGGGGTCAGGCAGGCGTGCAAAAGATCTGTTTCATGATCCCCCACTAGTTTGCGCACCAGCGAATAGCCGTTGGAGTGGAAACCGGATGACGGCAGGGCAATCAGCGTATCCCCCTCCGCGATGCGGCTGCCGTCGATGAGGTCTTGCTCCATCACCTCGCCGACGCAAAATCCGGCCAGATCATATTCTCCGCTCTGGTACATGCCCGGCATTTCGGCGGTCTCCCCGCCGATAAGCGCGCATTCGGACTGCTGGCAACCGTCAATAATCCCGTCGAGGATTTTTTCGCCCGTGTCCACATCCAGCTTTCCCGTGGCAAGGTAATCGAGGAAGAACAGCGGCGTCGCCCCCGTGCATATCACGTCATTCACGCACATCGCGACAAGGTCGATGCCGATGCTGCCGTGCATGCCCAGATGCTGCGCGATTTTGACCTTGGTGCCGACGCCGTCGGTGCCGGCCGCCAGCAGCTTGCCGCCGCCCGCGCGGTAGAGCGCCGCAAACCCGCCGACGCCTGCCATGACGCGGTCGTTATAGGTGCGGGCGACTTTGGATTTGATGCGCTCGACGAAGGCGTCGCCACGCTCCACATCCACACCGGCGTCGCGGTAACTGGTCTGGGCTTGGGATTGCACTGGGGCTTGGGATTGCATGGTCTGCTCCTTAATGGCGGAAATGGCGGCGGCCGGTGAAGGCCATGGCGATATCCTGCTCTTCACAGGCCTGAATAACGTCTTTGTCCCTCACGCTGCCGCCCGGCTGTACGATGTAGCGCACGCCTGCCGCGGCTGCGATGCCGATATTGTCAGCGAAGGGGAAAAATGCATCGGATACCAGCACGCAATCTTGCAAATCGGTATGGCCGTTTTCATGCGCCTTTTCGACAGCCTGTTTCATGCTGACAAGGCGGTTGGGGTTGCCCATGCCCGCGCCAATCATGCTCATGCCTTCCGCCGTTTCGGCAAAAAGACCGATGGCATTGCTTTTCAGGTGTTTGCAGGCCATGACGCCAAAACGCGCCAGCGCCGATTTTCCGGCGGGGAAGGGGTTGGCGGTGGCGGGTTTGAAATCCGCATCCGCGCCGGTATCTTCCTGCTGCACGACATAGCCGCCGGAAATGGAACGCACCATCGGCTGTTTATCGCTGCCGTCATAAACGGGCACGCACAGCAGGCGCAGGTTCGGCTTTTTCGCAAAAACCGTCAGCGCTTCGGCGCTATAGGCCGGGGCGACGATGACTTCGACAAAACGGTCTTGCAGCCATACCGCGATATCTGCATCCACCGGTTTGTTAAAGGCGATAATGCCGCCAAAGCTGCTGACGGGGTCGCCCGCCCATGCCAGTTCAAGCGCTTTCAGCGGGCTGGCCGCCGCCGCAACGCCGCAGGGGCTCAGGTGTTTGATGATGGATACCACAGACGGCAGCGCGGCGGGTGCCACCAGCGCGGCATCGCCGCAGCTGCGCCATGCGGCATCGGCATCCAGAAGGTTGTTATAAGACAGCTCCTTCCCTTGCAGCGGCGCTGCGCCCGCAATGCCCGGATGAAACGGGTCGGCATGCACATGCGACGATTGATGCGGGTTTTCGCCGTAGCGCAGCGGTTTTCCGCTATCGGGGGTGATGACAATGGTGCGGCCTTCGGCCTGCCACAGGTCTTCCAGTTTTGCCGCAATCATGCCGTCATAGCGTGCGGTATGGCGGAATGCGGCCAGCGCCATGCGCTGGCGCAGGTTGAACGATGTCGCGCCCGCCTGCGCATCCATGTCAGCGATCAAATCCGCATATTGCGATGGGCATGTGATGACGGTGACATCTTCATGGTTTTTCGCTGCCGCGCGGATCAGCGTCGGCCCGCCGATATCAATATTTTCAATCAGAACATCTTCGGCGGGGTTCGTTTTGGCGACGGATTCAAACGGATAAAGATTGCAAACCACAAGGTCGATGGCGCGGATGTTCAGCTGCGCGGCTTCCTGCATGTCCGTCTCATGGCCGCGGCGGTACAAAATGGCGCTGGCGACAGGGAAGCTCAGCGTTTTCATGCGCCCGCCGAAACATTCGGGGTTGCCGGTGACCTGTTCAATCGGCGTGGCGGCAATGCCGCGTTCTGCAAGATATTTCAGCGTACCGCCCGATGAAATGATCTCAACGCCGTGGCGCACCAGCGCGGCGGCGAGCGTATCCAGCCCCGATTTGTCGCTGACGCTGATGAGGGCGCGGGTGATTTTAGGCGATGCGTTTTTCAAGGTGTTTCTCCTGTCCTTGCAAATGGCGGATGATGTTGTCGAAAAGAATAAAACCGTCGCCGGGCTGCTGCGTCTGGCGGTTCGGCGCGCATTCGGCATGCATGAACGCTTCGGGGTGCGGCATCAGCCCCAGCACATAACCCGACGGGTCGCAGAGCGCGGCAATGCGGGCGTAAGACCCGTTGATGTCCTCTGCATAGCAAAACGGAATTTGCCCGTTCTGCTGCAATTTGTGGTGTAGTTCCTCGGCCTGTCCTTCGGCAAAGACGATGCGGCCTTCGCCGTGGCGTGCGGGCAAACGAATGGCGTTTTCGATGCCCGCCGTCCAGATGCAGCGGTTGCCGGATTGCGGCGCTAACGTCACCCAGCGGTCGACAAATCCGCCATGCGCGTTCGGCGCAAGGGCGCAGAGCCTCTTTTGCGTATCCGGAAACGGCAGCAGGCCCAGTTTCACCAGAACCTGAAACCCGTTGCAAATACCGATAACCGGTTTTTGTTTTTCCACAAACCGCGTAAAGGCATCGCCCAGTTTATGGCGGATTTTAAGCGCCATAATCTGCCCGCTGCCCAGTTCGTCGCCAAACGAAAACCCGCCCGGTATGGCCATGCCGTCATAGGCGGCCAGTTTTTCGGGGGCGGCCAGCAGGTCGTTGATGTGCAAAATCTGCGCACCGCCGCCCGCATGCACAAAAGCGCTGGCGGTTTCACGTTCGCAGTTAATGCCATCGCCGCTGAGAACCAGAAAAAGGGGTTTATGAAGTCCCATCTTGATATTCCTTCGCTTTAAAATCCGGTTTTCCAGGCGGCGGTGATATCGCCGAGCGCAAGGTGCAGCGCACCGCAGCGAAGCATCCCGTCATCGCTGACAACGCCGATGCGGCGGCAGGGCAGCCCTGCCATATGCGCTTCGAACGCAGGGATTTGTGCGGGGGCAACGCTGGCGATAAATCGGGCAGGCGCTTCACCGAAGGCTGCGGCTGCATCCATGCCGTCAAGCGTGGCGCCCAGACGCCCGCCAATCATGCTTTCGGCAATCGCGCACAGGGCGCCGCCGTCCGAGATGTCATGCAGGCTTTGCAGCTGTTTATCCAGCAGCGCCGCATGGATGCGGCGATAAAGCGCCATGCTGCGCGCGGTATCCAGCGGCAGCGGGGCGGCATCGTCCACCTTGAAATGCGCCGCATATTCCGATGCGCAGAAAGACGCTTCGGCATCGCCCAGCATATAAATCACATCGCCCGCCGATTTAAAATCACTGCCGCAGGCAATGCCCGTGCGCCCGCGCGCCATGGCGGTGACCATCAATGTCGGCAGGACGCTGATGGTGATGGACGCGCCGGATTTGTCCAGACCGCGGAAATCGTTTTTCATGCTGTCCTTGCCGCTCACCAGCGGTGCGCCATAGGCGCGGCAGATGTCGTAAAGGCCTTCGCAGCTGCGCACCAGCTGGCCCATTTTGTAATCACCATCGGGGTTCTTGGCGCTTTTGACGGGATCGGGCCAGCAGAAATTATCCAAAAGGCACAGCATATCCGGATCGCCACCCGCGCAAACCACGTTGCGCACGGCTTCGTCGGCGGCGTATTGCGCCATCAGATACGGGTCATGCGGCGACAGACGCGGCGCCAAGCCGCAGCCGACAACGGCGGTATGCGCCCGCGCGCCGCCATGCGGATAAAGCCAGAGAGCGCCCGCATCATTGGGGCCGTCTTCTGCCGCGCCCGCGAAGGGTTTGACATGCGTCGCCGCCTGCACTTCGTGGTCGTAGGCGCGCACCCATTTTTCTTTGGACGTGATATTGGGGCTTTGCAGTAGATGCAGCAGGGCGATGGCCATATCGGGCGGCGCGGCGCGGGTATCGGTGCGCGTCCCGCCCCGCCAGGCGCCGCGCGCACGCGGGCCGTCCCATACAGCGGGAAGTTTGAGGGGCGGCAGGCTGTCATGAATAAAATCCAGCGGCAGGCAGGCGACAGTTTTGCCGTCATAGGCAACATGCAAATCGCCGCTGGCCGTAAAATGGCCAATCGCCGTCGCGGTCACGCCGCGCCGCGCGGCGAGGGAGAGCAGCGCATCCAGATTTTCTGGCGGGACGGCGAGCGTCATGCGCTCCTGACTTTCGCTGATCATCAGCTCCCACGGAGCAAGGCCGGGGTATTTGACGGGGCAGCGCGCCAAATCCAGCGTCGCGCCGCCCGACATTTGCGCCATTTCCCCCACGCTGGAGGAGAGGCCGCCCGCGCCGTTATCGGTAATCGCGCGGTAAAGCCCAAGGTCGCGCGCTTCGAGCAGGAAGTCGGTCATGATTTTCTGGGTCAGCGGGTCGCCGATTTGCACGGCCGTCGCGGGCGCGTTTTCATCAAGCGCGAGGGAGCTGAAGGTCGCGCCGTGAATGCCATCCGCGCCAATCGCGCCGCCGGTCATGACAATCACATCGCCATCATGGATATGTTTTTCCGCAGCCGCGCGCCCATCGGGCAGCGTGTGCGGCATGACGCCGATGGTGCCGACGAAAACCAGCGGCTTGCCCGCATAATCCGCGTCAAAGAAAAAAGCGCCGTTGACGGTGGGGATGCCGCTTTTGTTGCCGCCATCCTCCACGCCTTTGTGTACGCCTTCGAGGATCTGGCGCGGCGATTTGGGGCCTTGCGGCATGTCCTGTTCGCGGCCTTTTTCGGGCATATGGGGCGGGGCGAAGCAAAAAACATCCATATTGGCAATCGGCTTCGCGCCCAGCCCCGCGCCGAGAATATCGCGGTTGACGCCAAGAATGCCCGTCAAAGCTCCGCCATAAGGGTCGAGGGCAGAGGGGCTGTTGTGCGTTTCCACCTTGATGCAAAGATCGATGTTATCATCAAAGCGCACAATACCCGCATTGTCGCTGAAAACCGAAACCAGCCAGTCAAGGCCGCGGTCCTTACGCACATCTTCGGTGGCGCGTTTGATAAATGTTTTATAAAGGCTGGAGAGAGGGCGCACCGTGCCGTCCGGCCCTGTGTATTCGATATCGGCGGCGAAGATTTTATGTTTGCAATGCTCGCTCCAGCTTTGGGCGAGTATTTCGAACTCCACATCCGTCGGCTGCGCGGGCAGGCCGGCGGTGCTGCGGGCCATGCGGGTTTTATCCTGCGCATAAAAATCGCGGATGTGTTTCATCTCGGACAGGGTGAGGGCAAGGCAGCGCGCGCTGCTCAGGGCTTCAAGCGCGTCATCGCTGATATCAAGCTCGATGGTATCGAAAAGTCTATCGGGCGCGTGCAGATGTACGGTGGGCAGCTGGATATTGTCGAAACGGGGCCGCTGTATAAAAACGTCATAAGCCATAACGTCAATTTTTTGAATCAGCGGATTGGCCAGCATATCCTGCGCCAGTTTTTCGCAATCGTCCTGCGTTAATGCGCCATACAGAAAATAAAGGCTGCTGCTGGCAACGCGGGCGTCATATCCGGTTTGTTTCAGCGCCATTTCGGCTGCGCGCGCGGCATTGTCCGTCACGCCGGGACGGAAAGAAATTTCGATGGCGAAGGCGGGTTTTTGCGCGGGGGCGCTGTGGGCTGTATGCAGTTTTTGCAAAACAGGATCGGCAAAAACTTCTTCTATGACATGCGCGGGCAGGGGCGCGGCAGCGGATATTTTATAAACCTTGATTTCATCAATCCCGGCAAGCCGGATGCCGAAAAATTCCTGCGCCTGACGGCAGCGGGCGGCAGGGGCGGCGCCTGCGATGCGTTCCCTGATTTCGATACGCTGCGCGGTTGTCATGCCTGTGCCCATGTTTTTTCTCCCCGCTGCTGCGCGTGTTCCTGCGCAAGGTTTTTCAAAAATTCGGAATATAGTTTGTATTCAAGTACGCGGCCTGCCGCGCAGAATGAGTCAAAGGTCATATCCGGCTTGCGCGCATAAGACGCCTGCGCGATAACCGGCCCCGTATCCATGCCGTCATCGACGTAATGCAGCGTGACGCCGTGCAGCGGTTTTGCGGCGGCGAAGGCGCGTTCATAGCTGTCTTTGCCCGCAAATTCGGGCAGTAGCGAGGGGTGGATATTCACAATCCGGTTGATGCCGCGCATCGGGTCATGGAAACGGGAAATAAAATCGGCGCTCAGCAGTTGCATAAAACCGGCCAGAAACAGCCAGTCGATGTTCATGGCTTCAAGCGTTTTTAATATCTCTGCTTCTTGTGCGGCTTTCGCCGCGCGCGCGGGCAGGTTTTTTACGCGCTCCATGACGGCGCAGGGCACACCCAGCCCCGCCGCGCGGGCAATAACGCCCGCATGCGGGTTATTGGTGATGACAAGGGTAATATCAATATCGGGCAGGTCTGCGCAGGTGGTGATGATATTTTCCGCATTGGTGCCGTCGCCGGAGGCAAAAACCGCGGCGCGCAGGGCATTCGGTTTTTGCGGACGGTCAGCGGCCAATATCCGACCTCCAATGTGCACCGTTGAAATGGATGCGGCGAAGGACTTCGTAGGCTTTGTCGCGCGCTTCGGCCAGTGTCTCCGCCGTCGCGGTCACGCCGAGCACGCGGCCGCCCGTATTTTGCCATGTGCTGTCTTTTTTGGCGGCGCCGGCGATGAACAGAAGGGCGTTATCATTCGCCTCGCCCGCCAGCAAATCATCAGGCAGGGCGATGGTTTCGCCAAGGCGCATGCCGGTGCCGAAGGTTTCGGGATAGCCTTCGGATGTCATGACGACATGGACGGCGCTGCCGGATTTCATGCGCGGCGGGTTCAGGGCGAAAAGCCGTCCCTCCGCTGCGGCCAGCAGCAGGGGCACGATATCGTCGTCCATCATCGGCAGCAGGATTTGGGCCTCGGGGTCGCCGAAGCGAGTGTTGAATTCGATCACCTTGATATCCGCGCCGTCAATCATCAGCCCCGCGAACAGAAATCCCGTATAGGGCGTGCCTGCGGCGGCCATCCCCTCCAGCACATTGCGGAAGATATATTTTTCGATGAAGGCGCGCGCGCTTTCCGACGGCCAGTCCTGCGGTGCATAGCCGCCCATGCCGCCCGTATTCGGCCCTTCGTTGCCGTCATTCACGCGTTTGTAGTCGCAGGCATAGCCCATCATCACAAAATCGGTGCCATCGCATAGGGCGAAGGCGGAGACTTCGCGGCCGGTCAGTTTTTCTTCCAGCAGCAGCATGTCGGATTTGACGCTGCAGGTCGGGTCGGACATAAACGCATGCGCGGTTTCAAGCGCTTCGCCGATATCATGTGTGACAACAACGCCCTTGCCCGCGGCAAGGCCGTCGGCTTTCACCACGATGCCGCGACCTTCGACATCCCACTGCGATATTTTCACTTCGGCATCTTCGGGCGATACGGCAATCGCAAAATCGGCGGTGGGGATGCCGTGCCCCATCATGAAAGATTTGGCAAAAATCTTGGAGCTTTCCAGCTTCGCCGCCGCCTGCGACGGGGCGGCGACTTTATAGCCCGCATCGCGCAGCGCGTCGGATACGCCGGCGGCCAACGGCCCCTCCGGCCCGATAAGGATCAGGTCGGGCTTGAACGCGGCGGCATATTTCAGCACGGCATCCTTGTCCGCCGGATTGCCCGCGATGCAGCGGGTGCGCGGCAAGAGGGCGATGCCATCGCTGCCTGGCATCACGGCGAGTTCGCCCAGAAGCGGCGATTGCGCCATTTTCCACGCCTGCGCATGTTCGCGCCCGCCGGAGCCGAGAAGCAGGATACGCAGCTTTTCCCCCGTCATGCCGCCACCTTTTTGATGGTTTTGAAACCGGCCACGACATCATTCAGGTCCCAGGCCTGTGCGAAGGCTGTGCCGCCGTCGTAATGCGCCGAGAGCGCGCGGGCGATACCGCCGTATATCATCTCCGCCTGTTTTTTGACATCGGGGTTGAGGGGTGCGGGCTGTGCGCCCAGTTCATCCGTGCAGATGCGTTTCCAGTCTTTGTCGCCGCGCGATGCCGCCAGTTTTTTGGCGATGTCGATTTGGGCGTACCAGTTGCCGCCGCGGTAAACGCTGCGCAGGGCTTCTTTCGACAGATGCACGCCGTCCAGCGTCAGGCGCAGCTCGTCCGGACCGATAGAGTCGACCAGTTTGAACCCGCGCAAACCATCCGCGCCCTTGAGGTCGAAGGCGAATTCGAGCTTGCCATCCCAAAGCTGCACACCGATACCCGCGAAAACATCGCGCAGGCGCAGCGCGTAAAGCTGCGTGAGGCCGCGCAGGGCGTCGAATTCAGCGGCGTCAAGGCCGGCAATCTCGCGCGCCTCCGCATAGGACAGGTATCGGTCGGAGGTTTCGAGTTTGGTTGAAAATTCAATCACTGGCACGGCGAACACATCGCCCGCCTTGGGCGCGGCATCAAGGCCGATATCCTTGCAATAGGCCGCATCGCCCGTGCGCTGCAAAAGCGAGCTGCCCTCCGGCACGCCGAAGCGGAAAATGACTTCGAGCGGTACCAGCGTATTTTCCGGCTTTGCGGCATAGGCGCTGTAATCCCATACCAGTTTGCCCATCGCGTTTTTGCTGTCGGGGCGCAGGACCTGGACGGGCTCCACCGCCATGCAGCGGTTCATGCCCGCCAGAAGGCCGAGCGCATGATGCGCCGCGCCGTCCGCGCGCAAAGCCTTCAGCTGCGGCAGCTGCGCCAGTTTTTCGGGTGCTTGCCACGATTGCCAGTTTTTCGCATCGCCCAGATAGCGGAAAAAGAAATCCGCCATCCACGCCAGCGCGGCGCCTTTGCCGTCCAGCTGGTCGGGCATCTGGCCCCAATCGAAAATCGAATAGCGGTCGGAAAATTCGAACACATAGGGCGATGTGCCTGCGGTGCCGCGCACGTTCTTGACGGAGCCTTCATAAATCATCGGCGGCAGGACGGCGGTTTTCGCGACGGCAAGGCGTTTCGTCGCGGCGGCGGCATTGCGCAGGTTATTGGCGCCCACCCACAGCCCGCCTTGTTTCGCCATGGCCAGCAATTCCAGATATTTTGCGGGGGTGCCGATGTCGGCTTTGCTGACAAACGGGACATGCAGGCCAAAGGCATCGGGTTTCACGTCATGCGCGCAGGCGGCAAGGAAGATATTGAACCGCGTGGCATCCGGCGCAAGGCCGGTGGTGATGTCGGTGTCTTTGACCTTGGCGATGTCCGCGGCGAGTTCGGGGCTGTTCAGAACATCCGCGTTCGGCGCAACGATGTGCATCTGCGCGGGGACGGGCTTTTTCATGCCGGCGGCGAAGCTGACGATAGCGTCGATGTTATCCGGCCCTGCGGTCATCACGGGCACGCCCGGCGGCATTTGCGCGACGGAGGCAAAGGCGTCAATGCCGCCGAATTGCGACCCGACAGGCATGCCGATAACGGGAAGCGTGCTCATGGCGGCGACAACGCCGGGCAGGGCGGCGGCAAGGCCTGCGCCTGCGACGATCAAATCGCCCTGCCATGTCAGGATTTTGCGGCGCAGCGCCTCGAGGTCGCGGTGGGCGGAAAGGACGATATTTTCAACCTCGGCATGTGCCGACAGGCGTTCTGCAAGGGGGGAGGAGATATTCGCATCGGACGTACTGCCAAAAACAACCAGAATTTTCATGTCAAGCTCCTCTTTGCTGTGTGATGTTATCCTGCCGCCCGCAAACGCTTTCGCGCTTGGGAGAATTCTTCGGCGTTTTTGATGGCGGTCGGGTATTTGCCGGTGATGCAGGCCATGCAAAGCTGCGTCAGGCCGATGGCGTCGCGCAAATCCTGTTCATCCAGATAAATGACTTTGTTGACGCCGAGTGTGTCGGCGATTTGTTCCACCGTTTTGCCATGCGCGACGAGGTCGGCAGGATCGGGAAAGTCGATACCATAGAAACAGGCGTGGCGGTGCGGCGGGCAGGTAATAGCCAGTGTGATTTCCTTCGCGCCATATTTGCGCAGCAGGCTGATGATGCGTTTCGACGTTGTGCCGCGCACGATGCTGTCGTCGATGAGCAGGATATTCTTGCCCTCAATCTCGCCGGGGACGGGGCTGAGCTTCAGCTCGACTGCCCATTCACGCTTGTCCTGCCCGCTCAGAATAAAACTGCGCGCGACGTAGCGGTTTTTGATCAGCCCCTCGCGGTACGGCAGGCCGAGCGCTTCGGCGGCGGCAATGGCGGCGGGGCGGCTGGTATCGGGCACCGGCATGACCACATCGGGGGATATTTCATGCGCATCCATCGCGGCGCGGGTGCGCGCGGCCAGACGTTCGCCCAGACGCAGGCGCGCGCCATATACGGGCTGGTGGTCAATGGTGCTTTCGGCGCCGGAAAAATATACCCATTCGAACATGCAGGGCGCTTTTTGTTTGTCCTGCATCGCTATCGCGCTTTGCAGCTGGCCGTTCATGTCGATGAAAATCACTTCGCCCGGCGCAACGTCGCGCTGATAGGCATAGCCCAGATAATTGACGGCGATGCTTTCGGAGGCGATGCACCATGCCTGACGCCCGTCATCGGTTTCGCGCATGCCCAGCACCAGCGGGCGGATGCCTTTGGGGTCGCGGAAGGCGACCATGCCCTGACCAGCCAGCAGCGCCAGCACGGCATAACCGCCCGTCAGCACGCCGAAGATTTTCGTGGTGGCGGCGCGGATATTGTCAAAAGAAAACGTATCCGCATCGGCAACCGTTTTGCCGTTCATCAGGAAATCGGCGAAATAATGCATCATGACCTCAAGGTCATTGGCCGTCAAAAGCTGGCGGCTGTAGGCGGAAGAAAGCTCCTCCGCAAGGTCGGTGTAATTGAGGATATTGCCGTTATGCGCCATGCCAAGGCCGAAGGGCGCGCCCGTCACCATGGGCTGGATATCGCGTTTGCCGTCGCCGCCCATGGTGGCATAGCGCGTATGGCCAATGGCCATGCAGCCGGTAAGTTTTTCTATTTTCGGCTGGTCAAAAACGTTGGTGACAAGGCCCAGATCTTTTTCGCACACAAACATGCGCGTTTGCGCGTCATAACTGAGAATACCCGCGGCATCCTGTCCGCGGTGCTGCAAAGCCAGCAGGCCGCGGAACGTATCGAAAGCCGCAGCGGCAGCCGCTCCTCGAGTCTCGCCGGACTGAGGATCGATAACGCCGATGACACCGCACATTTGATGGGGCTCCAGAATCGGGAAGGATCAGGAAGTAAGGTAAGCGGATTATGTGGGTTTAAATTTTTTTCGCCAGAGGAAATTTGCGGCGGCGCGCAAAATAGTTTTGAATCAATCGTTCGTGCGCCGCTGTGCGATTACATAAGCGTAAAAAGCGGATGTATTATGTACGTGCGGACGCAATCAGCTGCGCGTCTGGCCGTCGCCGCGCACAACCCATTTATAACTGGTCAGCGCTTCCAGCCCCATCGGGCCGCGCGCGTGCAGTTTTTGCGTGCTGATGCCGATTTCGGCGCCCATGCCGAATTGTCCGCCGTCGGTGAAGGCGGTGGAGGCATTGGCATAAACCGCCGCCGCATCGACGGCGTTCAAAAAGGCGTCAATCGCGGCAGCATCTTCCGCGACAATCGCTTCGCTATGGCGCGATGAATGCGCGGCGATATGGGCGAGCGCCTCGTCGATGCCGCCCACGGTTTTTACGGACATTTTGTAAGACAGGAATTCGCGCCCGAAATCTTCCGGCGCGGCAGGTTTGAGAAGCGCCGCGGGATAATGGCCGGACAGCGCGGCGAAGGCTTCGGCATCCGCGAAAATCTCGACATTCTGCGCGGCGAGGGGGGTGCAGATTTGAGACACATGCCCGAGCCGTGCACGATCGACCAGCAGCGTATCGAGTGCATTGCAGACGCTGACGCGGCGGGTTTTGGCGTTATGCACGATAGCCGAGGCCTTGGCGGTATCGGCGCTTGCGTGAATATACGTATGCACAATGCCCGCACCCGTTTCGATGACGGGGATGCGCGCATTCTGGCGCACATGGTCGATCAGTGCCTGACTGCCGCGCGGGATGCAGATATCGACCAGCCCCACGGCATTCAAAAGGGTTGTCGTCGCGTCGCGCAGCGGCGGTAGCAGATAGGCGATATCGCGCGAAAGCCCGGCGGCATCCAGCGTTTGGTGAATGACATCCACAAAGGCGCGGTTGCTGTGGTCGGCTTCCTTGCCGCCTTTCAGCGCAACCGCGTTGCCGGCGCGGAAACAAAGGGCGAAAACATCCACCGTGACATTCGGACGGGATTCGTAAATCACCCCGACAACGCCCAGCGGTACGCTGCGTTTTTCAAGGCGCAGGCCGTTCGGCAGGGTTTTCTGCTCCAGCGTCACGCCAGCGGGCGCGGGCAGGGCCGCGACTTTGCGTACGTCGTCGGCAATCGCCTTCAGGCGCTTTTCATCCAGCAGCAGGCGGTCATAGCGCGGGTCATCCTTGGGCATCGCGGCGAGGTCTTGGGCGTTTGCCGCCAAAATCTGCGCGGTCTGCGCATCGATGTTATCCGCAAGGGCGCGCAGCACCGCCGCGCTTGTATCCGGCGTCATCGTGGCCAGCGTCCGGCTTGCCGCGCGGGTTTTTTCAAGGGCGTTCAGGACGTCTTGCATGTTCAGTTCCCTGTGCGGATATGAAGATGGTCGTAATGCACGATTTCGGGTTTGCCTTTTTGCCCGATGTATTCGCGCAGGCGGTCGGCGCCATAGCGCGCGATGCCGATGCCGATTTTATCCCCCGACGGGGCGATGATATCTATGAGATCGCCTTTTTTGAAATCGCCGGAGATTTTTTCGATGCCCACGGGCAAAAGGCTCAGGGCGCGTTCGCCCGCGCGCAGCAGGCTTTCCAGTTTCGCATTTACGGTGATTTGCCCGCCCTTGCCGCTGGCGCTGAAGGCCATCCATTTTTTCAGGCTGGATTTGCGTGCGCGCGGCAAAATGGTTGTGCCCAGCTTCTCGCCAGCCGCGATACGGGTAATCACGTTGTCGGTTTTCAAACTGGCGATATGCGTGGTGATGCCCAGTTCCGACATGCGGCGGGCGGTGCCCAGTTTGGTCGCCATGCCGCCGCGCCCCTGCGCGGTTTTACCGGCTTTGGCTTCGGGCCATGCGTCCTTGCGCGGATCGATGACATCGATTTTTTTCGAGGTGGGGTCGTCGGGGTGCCCGTCGTAGACGCCATCGACGCTGGTCAGGATAATCAGCTTGTCCGCATTCGTTTGCGCGGCGATCAGGCCCGACAGTTCATCGTTGTCGGTGAACATCAGCTCTTCGATCGATACGCTGTCGTTTTCGTTGATGATGGGCAGAATGTTTTTCTGCGAGGTGACTTCGCGCAGCAGGCGGGCGATGTTGAGGTAATGCTGGCGGGTGTGAAAATCCTGCTTGGTCAGCAAAAGCTGCGCAACCGCAATGCCGTGCGGCGCGAAAAGCCGGGCATAGGTGCGCATCAGTTCATGCTGGCCGAGGGCGGCCAGCAGCTGTTTTTCCCCCGTGGTCTTGCCGTAGTCGCGGCCCAGCATCTGCCGCGCCACATGCCGGCCCGAACCGACCGCGCCCGAACTGACCAGCAGGGCCTGCTGCCCCGCCGCCATCAGGGCCGCAATCTGGCCTGTCAGGGTCTCCAGGGTCTGTTCCATCGGCGCGCCGTTTTCGGCCAGAATCGCCTGGGTGCCGACTTTGATCACGATAGTCACGGTGAACTCCGGTTCATAAAAGAGAGGCGCTTGTTAAAAGGTTGTAGTCAAAGGGTTTTATCATAGTTTTGGGCGCATCGCCGTAAAATTATAAAACATATTACGTCGAATCGTTGACAGTTTATGTACCCCAATATATAAAATAGAGCCACCTAAGTTATTCACATAATTGCAAACGGATGAGGGTGGCGATGCGTTTGAAATGTGCCTGGGGTACCGCGGCAGCAAAAGCGGACAAAAGCGACGGCGCGGCTGACGTGGAACTGAGGGAGCACCTCCGAAAGACGGAGCAGACCTCGCTCCCGCAGGCGGAACTGCTTCAGGGCTGTTTCGACCTCCTCAAGGATCGCGGTCTGCTTGAAGAAGCCTATCTCAGAGGCTCCATTGGCCGCGGCCACGCCGACACCCATTCCGACATTGACCTGTTTGCTGTTATCCAGCCCGAAAAAATCAACGAAGTATACGACGCCGTAAACGAATTCCTCGCCTCCAAAGGCCGCATCATCGTCGGATGCCACGACCGTCTGGTCGAAAATTACGGCGGCATCGGTTTCATGTTCATCGCCGAAAGCGACGCCCACGACAAGAAAACCTACCAATTCGACCTCTACATGGCCATGAAGGGCGTTCCGCCCGCCAAGCCCACCACCATCAAACCGCGCATGTTCGCCGCCGATCCGGATTACAAATGGATCGATACCTACGGCCAGAAAGCCATCGAACTGCCGCAGGTTGCCAAAGACTTCGTCCACCGCCATACCTCCGGCGACAGCATGGGCGACCGCATGGAACTGCTGATGCAGGAAATGCTCATCAACCTCTACGTCACCAACAAGCATATCAAACGTGGCCAGATCTCGCGCACCGTGGTCGATAACCACGGCGTGGTAACCTCCGCGATTGAATTCATGCAGCTGCTGACCGGCTACAAATCGACCGGCTATTCGCCCGTGTATCTGGGTGACGAAGTCGTCAAGTTCGCCAAGGAAAACGGCGACAAGGAAATGGTGAAGGCGGCGGCCAAGCTGGAAAAACTGTTTCACCAGCCGATGACTTCGCAAAAGCTTCTCGATACCCTCGATTACGCGGCGACGGTTTTCCGTCAGGCTTTCCCCGACCGCTACGAGAAGCACAAGGACGCCGTTGCCTATTTCGAAAAAGAAATCCGCGCAACCAAATCCTGCCTTAAAAACGGTTTCAACAAAAACCGCAACGCCGACAAAGACGCCCCCGCCAATAACAACGGCAAAGGCGGCGAAGGTCTGGTGGCAAAGGTCAAAAGAAACCTCGGCATCCACCGCTGAGATACTCATACGCAAGGTAATCTGACATGAAAATCACTGTACTGGGCAGCGGCTCTGCCTATGGCGTTCCTTATGCCGGCGGCGGCTGGGGCAAATGCGACCCCAAAAACCCGAAAAACCGCCGCACCACGCCGTCCATCCTGATCGAAGACGGCACGACGCAGTTGCTGGTCGATATGGGGCCTGATTTCAAGGAACAGGCCGCGCGCCACAATATCACCAATCCCGATGCGGTTTTCTTTACCCACCCGCACGCCGACCACATCGCCGGCATGTTCCATCTGCCGATTTTCATGGTGCACCGGAACGGCAAACATTTGCCGATGTACGCCAACAGATTCACGCGCAAGGATATCGAACGCGTCTGGTGGTATATGTTCGACCCCGCCATCAATGTCGAATACACCGGCACCGCGCGCCCGTACTGGGTGGAGATGATACCGCCGCAGCCGCTGCAAATCGGCACGCTCAAAATGCAGACGTTCTGGCAGCAGCATGGCCGTATCCAGTCGGTGGGCATGCGCCTTGGCAATTTCGCCTATTCGACGGATGTGAATGCCTTCCCCGAAGACAGCGAACAGCATCTCTACGGCCTTGATACCTGGATGGTCGATTGCAACTGCGTCGAGCCGACCGACAATTCCCACGGCAACCTCGAAAAATGCCTCGCCTGGGTTGAAAAATACAAACCGAAGAAAACCTATCTCACGCACCTTGACTACACGGTCGATTACGACACCGTCTCCAAACTCCTGCCCCCGCATGTGGAGCTGGCGTATGACGGGCTGGTGCTGGAGTTTTAAGCCGTCCCCGTAAAGGCGAACCGAGACCTAAGAACGCGGCTTCCTCCGCCTTTCAAAAAGCCACGCGCTTGCAGCGTTCCAGCTCATGTGAGCGCACGGCTTAGCGGGTGGTTTGCACCCTTTGATAAAATCGGCTAATTTAACGGTATGTGCCCGTAGCTCAGCTGGATAGAGCAGGTGCCTTCTAAGCATCAGGTCGGGGGTTCAAATCCCTCCGGGCACGCCACTTTCCGTCTATTGTTGTTGCGCTTTGTGTGCCGGCGTCATGCCATCGTCATGCCGGGATATAGCCGGCAGGCGGGATGGCGATTCTCATTATGTCAAAATATCAAGCTCTTGACGGTCTATATCTGTTACTTTATAACATTTCGTGTCATCACTTCACATCCGCAGCCCGAATAAGGCTGCCCAACGCATAAGGATACATGCCATGAAAATGAAAGACATCACCCCCGCGAACTTCGTTTGCCACACCAGCACCTGCTGCCCTGCGGTTCTTGAAACCGAAGAAGGCACCTATGTTATCATCGGCAAAAAACTCTCCGACAGCGCGCTGAAAGCCGTTGAAGGCCGCGTTGCCGAAGACGAATTCGTGATCGAAGTGCCGAAGGGCATGATCGACGAAATCAAAAAAGCCGCGTAACGCCGCGCTTTGAGGTTCTTTAGCCGGAAAACCCCGCCCGTTAGTGGCGGGGTTTTTCTTTGAGGTCGCCGGCGTTTTATGGTCTAAACAAATATACCCATTCAAACAGGCATTACAGCAGAAGGATTTTTCGCATGGTGCTGCTGCATATTCTGGTGCTTTATGTATCGTTCCGCGCCAAACAGGTTATTTGCGATTTTTTCATGCAAACGGGCTGGCAGGCGCTCGCGCGTGAAGCCGCGCTGACGCGCGAGGGCACCAAGGCCCTTGCGGTGCATGCGGGGGTGCATGCAGCCTTCACGTTTATGCTGGTGGTGATTTTCGCGCCGAAACTGTGGTGGCTGGGCTTTGTCGATTTCTTTGTGCATGCGGCCATTGACCGCACCAAAGCCGCCGTGACGCTGAAAAACGGCTGGACGTATAAAAACTACCAATACTGGTGGGCCTTCGGCCTTGATCAGGAAGCGCATAACCTGACGCATCTGGTCTATATCATTCTGATTGTCGTGTTCGGCTGGAACGTGCCGCTGGGGCTGACGCCGTAAATTCCGCCCGCCCGCTCAGGCGATAACCAGCATCACCGCGCGCGTCAGGTAGACCGCGCCGATGGTGAACAGCACGATTTGCGTCGCGCGGTAGAAATGCGCATCGCTGATACGTTCAAGGAAGAATTTCGACGCCGCCGAGCCCATCAGCGCCATCGGTATCACGCCAAGGCACAGCCACAGCGGCAGCGCACCTGCCGAGGCGCTGAAATCGCTGACCACAAATCCGAAGTATACGAATTTCAAAACATGCGATACCGCCTGCGTGAAGGCTTTGGTGGCGACGGTTTCATGCCGCGTCAATTTGCGCGTTTGGAAAAACATATCCAGCATCCCGCCCGATACGCCGCCCGTCAGTTGCAGCGTCGCGATAATCAGGCCGCAGCCATAGGCCTGTTTGGGCTGCGTGAAATCCAGCTTCAGCGATTTGGGCAGCAGATACGAAATAAACGGCCCGAGGCCGAGCAGGAAATAAATCAGCGATTTCGGCGGCACGAAGGCGATGAAGGCCAACACGAAAAACATCGTGAACATCCCCGCAAAATAAAGCGGCAGGGACGGGCGGTAGATATGCTTGCGGTGGATGAAGGCGCGGCTGCCATTCGCAAAGAACTGCGCAATCGCGTGCAGGATCATCGCCTGCTGCACGGGCAGCAGCCAGACCAGCAGGCCCATCAAAATCATGCCGCCCGCCATGCCCAGAATACCCGACAGCACCGACGTGACGAACACGGCGGACATCAAGGCGGCGGCAAGGGGCAGGGTAATGGTCATGATGCGTTTGTTTTATCACGCCCCGCTGCGGAAAACAGGGCGGGCGGATAAAAAATCTGCCGCGCGCGACGGCGGCAACGGGAGCGCAGGAGACGAGAGGAAAAAAAAGTCCGGAGAACTTTTAAGGGCTCTCCGGACAAACGGCGGTAATAGAGGGTGTGTAAGACTTTTATAAAAAAATCCGATTCTCTGTTCAAGCAAAAAATGCACGAAACTTAAAAAAAAGTGAAAATTTTTATAATTTTCGATTATTGCAATGCAGTATTTATTCCGAAAGTTTCAAAAACAGGGTTTTGCAACTGGTTCTCATTTTCACAAAAAAACGGGTTTTTGCGAAAATCCCAATAAAACCGCCATTTTTCTGCATTTTGCGGCGGCGCAGCAGAAAAAGCGAGCGCAGCCAAGGGCTTAAGCGGCTGATTCCGTTTATTATTTTACATATTTAAATTATTTGACCGGAGCATGCATATTCGAACGCCCGCTGCACAGGGGCGCGTGTTTCGCGGCAGGGGCCGCGTTTACATGCTGGTGTAGTTCGGCCCGCCGCCGCCCTGCGGGGTGACCCAGTTGATGTTCTGGGTCGGGTCTTTGATGTCGCAGGTTTTGCAATGCACGCAGTTCTGCGCGTTGATCTGCAGCCGCGGTTCGTTCTGTTCGTTGCGCACGATTTCATAGACGCCCGCCGGGCAATACCGCTGCTCCGGTGCATCGTATTCGGCAAGATTGACGCGCACAGGCACGCCCGCGTCTTTCAGCTGCAAATGGCAGGGCTGGTCTTCTTCGTGGTTGGTGTTCGACAGGAAAACCGACGACAGGCGGTCAAACGTCAACACGCCATCCGGCTTGGGGTAATCGATTTTCGGCGCGTCCTTGGCTTTTTTCAACTGCGTGTGATCGGCGTGGTTTTTAAATGTCCACGGCGCACGGCCGCGCAGCAGCACGGTATCGATGGCCGAATACAGGAAGCCGAGCAGGAAGCCCTTGTGAAAACTCGGCCGGATGTTGCGCACGCGGTAAAGCTCTTCGTGCAGCCAGCTTTGTTTGAACAAATCGGCATAGCCCGCACACTCCGCGCCTTGCGCCGTGCCGGTATTGAATGTTGTGGCAATCGCCTCCGCCGCTAGCATGCCGGATTTCATCGCGGTGTGGTTGCCCTTGATTTTGGGGACGTTCAGAAAGCCCGCCGTATCGCCGACCAGAAGCCCGCCGGGGAAGGTCAGCTTTGGCAGCGATTGCAAGCCGCCCTCGCTGATGGCGCGCGCGCCATAGGCAATCCGCTTGCCGCCTTCAAGGTACTGGCGGATCGCCGGATGCAGCTTGAAGCGCTGGAATTCCTGAAATGGCGACATATGCGGGTTTTGGTAATCCAGCCCGATGACATAGCCGATGGAAACCGTGTTCCCCTCCAGATGATACATCCACGACCCGCCATAGGTCTGGCTGTCCATGGGCCAGCCGGCGGTGTGGATGATCAGGCCTGCCCTGTGTTTGTCGGCGGGAATTTCCCACAGCTCCTTGATGCCGATGCCATAGGTCTGGGCATCGCAATCCTTGCGCAGGTTGTATTTGTCGAACAGGGTTTTGGTCAGCGAGCCGCGGCAGCCTTCGGCAAATACGGTTTGCTGCGCGTGCAGCTCCATGCCGGGTTGATAGGCGGCGGTGCGCTCGCCGTTTTTGCCCACGCCCATGTCGCCGGTGGCGACGCCTTTGACGGCGCCCTTGTCATCGTAAAGCACTTCGGCGGCGGCGAAGCCCGGATAAATCTCCACACCCAGCGCCTGCGCCTGTTCGGCCAGCCAGCGCGCGAAGACGCCAAGGCTGATGATATAATTTCCCTTGTTGTGCATTTGCGGCGGCGTCGGCAGGCGGAAGGCGCGTTTTTCCGTCAGGAACAGAAAACGGTCTTCGCCCGCGGGCGTGGTCAGCGGCGCGCCTTTGTCTTTCCAGTCGGGGATCAGCTCGTCGAGCGCCCGTGGCTCCAGCACGGCGCCGGAAAGCAGATGCGCCCCGACCTCCGAGCCTTTTTCAAGGATGCAGACCGACAGCTCCGGTTTCAGCTGTTTCAGCCGGATGGCGCAGCTGAGGCCCGACGGGCCCGCGCCGACGATCACAACGTCATAGGCCATGACATCGCGGGCAGGGGGGGCGGTTTCGGGGCTGGAGATATCGGACATGGCGTTCCCTTTATATTATTGTCGCGCTTTGGTATAAGGAATGGACAACATTATAGGTATATCCGCGCCCAATGGAAGAAAACCTTTCCATCTCAAACCTTTCGCCTCTTCAGGTGCTGCAATTCTATGTCGATTGCGGCGTCGATGAAGTCATGGGCGACGCGGCGCTGGACCGGACGAAGATTCCGGAAAAGATTTTTTCCATGCCCGCGGTCGCGCCCGCAGGGACAGGTGCAGGGACTGGGGCATCAGCCGCCGCGCAGGCGGCAGGTCTGGCGTCCGCCGCGACGCCCCTGACGGCCCCCGGCGTTACCGGCGCGATAGAGGCGATGGAAGAAGCCCGCACACTCGCCGCCGCCGCGAATACGCTGGATGAATTGCGCGCGGCGATTGACAGCTTCAAAGGCCTCGCCATCAAACGCACGGCGACGCAGATGGTGTTCTCCGATGGCAATCCGCAGGCGCGTGTGATGTTCGTGGGCGAAGCCCCCGGCGCGGACGAGGACAGGCTTGGCCGTCCCTTCGTCGGTGTCAGCGGCCAGCTGCTTGACCGCATGCTCGGCAGCATCGGGCTCAGCCGTGAAGAAAACGCCTATATCAGCAACGTCATCAACTGGCGCCCGCCGGGCAACCGCGCGCCGGACGATGCGGAGATCGCGCTCAGCCTGCCGTTCATCAAACGCCACATCGAAATCATCAATCCCGCTGTGGTCGTTTTTATCGGCGGCGTGTCGGCCAAGGCGCTGCTGGAAACGGCGCAGGGCATCACGCGCCTGCGCGGCAAATGGACGGAATTGTCGCTGCCCGCGCTGGCGCAGCCGATTCCCGCGCTCGCAATGTTCCATCCGGCGTATCTTTTGCGCTCGCCGCAGCAAAAATCCCTCGCATGGGCGGATTTGTTGTCATTAAAAAACAAATTGTGCGCGCTCGGCGTCATTTCCTGACTTTTTTCGCTCTCTCTGCCTACTGCTTGTTTGACAGGTTTGGCAATCAGCCATAGCATTGTTGATAGAGAAAGCGCGACACATGAAAACCGTACATACCGTACATCTTCATATCCTCCCTGTGGTCACCCGCCTTGTGTGCGGTTCTGTGGCCCTCGCGCCCTGTTCTGTGCGACTTCATACCGTGTCCCAGCGACAGACCAACGTGCGTCGAATTTGTCATTGATCTGACAGCCGCCGCACCAAGCGCCCCCTGAGCGCCGATCAGGGCCCACGTAACCACACAGTTTTCTAAACATCATCAATGACAATCGCGCGTGCCTGCGCGGTTGGCCGCAAACGGGAGGAGAAAACCCATGTCCAGAACCGCCACAGCCTCGGCTGCCGCATCCCTGAAAGCCCCCGCCGAGTGGGAGGTCGACGACGTCAAGAAAATCGCCCGCCACGTATCGGGTCTGGTCGTCCAGTTCGACCGCCGCAAAGGCCAGCCCGCCGCGCTGGATATTCTGGGCATCGAAAAGCTCTCCGGCACCGGCTGGTCGGCGCGAGTGAATATCCTGATCGAGCAGGGTATCGCGCTGCTCGACGCGTAAACCGCCTACATATATATGCAGGCCTCTCCCGTCTTGATTCTGGCGGGAGAGGGGATTATTATTTACATAATACTTAAAACGGGCGTGCTTTAAGCGCTTGTTTTGCCGTTTTAATTTTCAATAATGCTGTAAAAGTTTGCCAAGGGCGCCGTTTCGCGCTACGACTCACCTACCTTTGAACAACAGAGGCGTGTGTTTTGACAACGACCACGATGCAAAAGCAGATCCGTGGAATCCTGGCCCTGGCAGCCCTGATTTCCTGTATCGGAACGGCGCTTGCGGCGACTTCGGTGCCGCTGCCGGTGCGCAAGCCGGAACATCCGGCCCGCCAGATACAGGCACGTGATCCGATAGACGATATATTGGCGAAAGACGATGCCATCCTGTACCCGCGCCGCAAACCGGCGTCGGTGATGCCGTCTGTTGCCAGCGTGCCTGCCGCTGCGGCCTCCGCCGCCGCGCTCGCTGTGGTGCCTGCGCAGCGCCCCTCTATTTTCAGCCGTGTTTTCGGCCATATCGCCGCGGGCAAACGCCTGAACGACCATGACGCCGCGCGCTATGCCCATATTTTTGCCTTTCAGGATACCGGCGATTTTACCCGCGCCGATGCGGAAATCGCCAAGCTGGATGACGGACGCCTGATGGGCCATGTGCTGTACCAGCGTTTCATGCACCCGTCTTATAGCGCGCGCTATGATGAACTGGCCGAATGGATGCGCCGCTATGGTGACCATCCGGGCGCGCAAAAAGTCTATGACCTTGCGCTCAAACGCCAGCCTTCCGGCGCGGCGTCCCCCGCGCAGCCGCGGTATGGCCGCGGCGTAATGGGGCAGCAGGATTACGATGTCGGCCAGCTGGCGCAGCCGCATCTGACCCCGCGCAAACACAGCGGCCGTGCCAAGGACATCATTGCCGTTATTCGCCGCAACCTGTCGGACGCGCCGACCACGGCGCTGCGCCAGCTGGAAACCGAAGAAGCGCGTCGCCTGTTTTCATCCGAAGAATACGACAGCCTGCGCGCGGAAATTGCCGCATCCTATTTCTTCAATGGCAAGACGCGCGATGCCTATGAACTCGCGGCGGCTGCCGCGCGCCGTTCATCCGTCGAGGCGCCGCATGCCGGCTGGATTGCCGGTCTGTCCGCATGGCGGCTGGGCAAATATGAAGAAGCAGCAGGGTTTTTCGAGCTTACAGCCAATTCGCCGCGCTCTTCGGCGTGGATGAGCTCTTCGGGTTCCTACTGGGCGGCGCGCGCGTACCTGCGCAGCCACCAGCCGCAGAAAGTCGGCTACTGGCTGCGCCGCAGCGCCGATTATCCGCGCACGTTCTACGGCATTATCTCGCTCAAGGCGCTCGGTATGGAGCAGGTGAAATTCAACTGGGATGTGCCTTCGCTCACCGACCGTCACGTCAAGGTACTGTCGGCGGTGCCGGCAGGGCGCCGCGCCCTTGCGCTCGTCGATGCGGGGCGCGAAGATCTGGCGGAGCTTGAAATGCGCCAGATTAATCCGGGCCGTGATTTGATTTTGCAAGAAGCGATGATTTCGCTGGCCACCGAAAAAGGCATGCCGCATCTGGCGATGCGCATGGGCAGCGCGTTCCGCGATGCGGAGGGGGAGCTTTACGACTCCGCCCTCTACCCCGACACCCCGTGGACGCCCGAACGCGGATTCCACGTGGACAAGGCGCTGGTCTATGCCTTCGTGCGGCAGGAATCCAAATTCGACCCTGCGGTCACCAATAAATCTTCGGGCGCGCAAGGTCTCATGCAGCTGATGCCATCGACCGCCAAACACGTCGCGCGCAAGTATGGCGAAAAAATCGAAGACGGCCGCCTGCGCGACCCGCAGGTCAATATCGACCTCGGCCAGAAATATCTGGCAGAACTTCTGGAGAATTCGGTTGTCGACAATAACCTTTTCAAACTGGCGGTCGCCTATAACGCAGGCCCGGGCAAGCTGAGCCGCTGGCAGCAGAGCGTGCGCTACGAAGACGACCCGCTGCTGTTTATCGAATCGATACCCGCCGCCGAAACTCGTATTTTCGTCGAACGCGTGCTGGCCAATTACTGGATTTACCGCATCAAATTCCGCCAGCGCACCACCTCCCTCGATGACGTGGTGGAGGGCAGCTGGCCGCTTTATAACGATCAGGACGCCAAAGGCGGCTCGTCCCTAGCGCAATCCGGGTTTTTCAGCGCCCAATAAGGCCTTTTCCGCCGCGCCAACCCCCTAGCGCTCGGCTTTTGCATCCAGTATTATGTTTCGCCGGATAAAACCGCCACCTGATGGCGGTTTCCGGCTATCGAATACATTCAGCAAAACGCCCGCAGGGGCAGGCACACGGCAAAGAGGCTTTTGACATGACCAGCGCAAACGACGTCCGCAGAACATTCATCGAGTTCTTCAAAAAGAACGGACACGAGGCGGTGGCGTCGAGCCCGCTGGTGCCGCGCAACGACCCGACCCTGATGTTCACCAACTCGGGCATGGTGCAGTTCAAGAACGTTTTCACCGGCGTCGAAACCCGCCCCTACAGCCGCGCCACCACGGCGCAGAAATGCGTGCGCGCAGGCGGCAAGCACAACGACCTCGACAACGTCGGCTTCACGGCGCGTCACCATACGTTCTTCGAAATGCTCGGCAACTTTTCCTTTGGCGATTATTTCAAGGAACAGGCGATTACCTTCGCGTGGAACCTGATCACCAAAGAATTTGACATGCCCAAAGACCGCCTGCTGGTCACGGTCTATTCCGAAGACGAAGAAGCGGCGAAGCTGTGGAAATCGATTGCCGGTTTTTCCGACGACCGCATCATCCGCATCCCGACCATGGCGAATTTCTGGATGATGGGCGACACCGGCCCGTGCGGCCCTTGCTCCGAAATTTTCTATGACCACGGCGACAAGGTCGCGGGCGGTCCCCCGGGCAGCGCGGACGAAGACGGCGACCGCTATATCGAATTCTGGAACAACGTTTTCATGCAGTTCGAAAGCCTGCCCGACGGCTCGCGCATCACCATGCCCAAACAGTCGATTGACACGGGCATGGGGCTTGAACGCATGACGGCCATTTTGCAAGGCAGCCATGACAACTACAGCGTCGACCTGCTGCGCTCGATTATCGAAGCGACGGCGGATCTGACCAATACCGACCCCGACGGTCCCAAGGGCGTATCGCACCGCGTGATCGCCGACCACCTGCGCGCGGCGTCGTTCCTGATTGCCGAAGGCGTCATGCCGTCGAACGAAGGCCGCGGATATGTCCTGCGCCGTATCATGCGCCGCGGGATGCGCCATGCCCACCTGCTGGGCGCGACGGAGCCGCTGATGTACCGCCTGCTGCCGACGCTGCAATCCAAAATGGGCGCGGTTTATCCGGAGCTGAACGAGGCGGGCGCGCTGATTGCCGAAACGCTGAAGCTCGAAGAAACCCGCTTCAAGAAAACCCTCGACCATGGTCTGTCGCTGCTGGCCGCCGAAACGGCGAAGCTGGGCGATGGCCAGCCGCTGCCGGGGGATGTGGCGTTCAAGCTTTATGATACTTTCGGCTTCCCGCTCGACCTCACGCAGGACGTTCTGAAGCGCGAACAAAAACGCGAAGTCGATGTCGCGGGTTTTGAATCCGCCATGGAAAAGCAGCGCGAAACCGCGCGCAAATCCTGGGCAGGTTCGGGCGAGGCGGCGACGGAAACCGTCTGGTTCGGCCTGAAAGACAAAGTGGGCGCGACCGAATTCCTCGGCTACCAGCAGGAAGAAGCCGAAGGGCAGGTGCTGGCGCTGGTGAACAGCAAAGGCGAGGAAGTCAGCGCCGCCAAAGTGGGCGACGAGGTGATGATTATCGTCAACCAGACCCCGTTCTATGCGGAATCGGGCGGTCAGGTCGGTGACCACGGCTGGATTAAAACGGCCAACGGCGGCGAAGCCGTCGTCGGCGACTGCCAGAAAAAACTGGGCAGCCTGTTCGTGCATGTCGCAACCGTGAAAAAAGGCGACATCAAAGTCGGCGATGCGGTCGAGATGAAAATCTGCAACAAGCGCCGCAGCGCCATCCGCGCCAACCACTCCGCGACGCACCTGCTGCATGCCGCGCTGCACCGCCATATCGGCAAGCACGTGGTGCAAAAAGGCTCGTTGGTCGATGATAACCGCCTGCGTTTCGACATCAGCCAGCCGACGCCCATCGAAGACGACCTGCGCGCGACCATTGAAAACGAAGTCAACGAACGCATCCGCATGAACAGCGAAGTGTCCACGCGCCTGATGCCCATTGACGATGCGCGCGCGCTGGGCGCCATGGCGATGTTCGGCGAAAAATACGACGACGAAGTGCGCGTGGTATCCCTCGGCGGTACGGACCCCGAAGGGGCGCGCAGTGCCTATTCCATCGAGCTTTGCGGCGGCACCCACGTGCGCCGCACGGGCGATATCGGCCTGTTCCGCATCGTATCCGAAAGCGCGCTGGCCGCCGGCATCCGCCGCGTCGAAGCCGTCACGGGCGAGGGCGCGCTGAAATATCTGGCCGAACAGGAAACGCGCGTGCAGGATATCGCGGCCCTTCTGAAATCTTCCCCCGCCGAAACGGTCGCGCGGGTCGAAGCGCTGGTCAGTGAGAAAAAGAAACTCGAAAAAGAACTCGCCGATCTGCGTCGCAAACTGGCGACAGGCGGCAGCGCGGGCGCGGCGCCGGAAACCAAAACCATCAATGGCGTCAAATTCTCCGCCCGCGTGCTCGAAGACGTGCCGGCGAACGAGCTGAAGCCCATGGCGGATGACCTCAAGGCCAAGCTCGGCTCCGGCGTTGTCGCGCTGGTGTCGGTCTCGGGCGAAGACGGCAAGGCATCGCTGGTCGTCGCGGTCACGTCCGACCTGACGGGCCGCGTCAATGCGGTAGACCTTGTCAAAAAAGGCGCCGAGAAGCTGGGCGGTAAAGGCGGCGGCGGGCGTCCGGATATGGCGCAGGCCGGCGGCCCTGACGGCAAGCTGGCCAACGATGCCGTCGCGGCGATCGAGGCGGCGCTGGCAGGCTAAAGCCCGCCCCGATGGCGGATAAATACGAACAAGGCACCGCAGGTGAATCACCGCGGTGCCTTTTCTTTTGGCGCGGGGCACGGCTAAGACGCTGAAAACCAAGGCAGTTGCACGGGCTTGATTTATCTGTAAAAAGCCCGTATAGAAAGCGCACCGGACGGCATCGCCATCCGGATCAGAACATCCAAAAGGGGCGGCACGGCTGTCCCGTCAGCAAACAAGAGGGAATAACATGGCCAAGGAACGCACACTGTCCATCATTAAACCGGATGCGACGCGCCGCAACCTGACCGGTAAAATCAACGCAAAATTCGAAGAACAGGGCCTGCGCATCGTCGCGCAAAAGCGCCTGCACCTGACCGAAGCGCAGGCGGGTAAATTCTATGAAGTTCACAAAGAGCGCCCGTTCTACGGCGAGCTGGTCAGCTTCATGATCTCCGGCCCCGTGGTCGTTCAGGTTCTGGAAGGTGACGATGCCGTTGCCATGAACCGCAAAGTCATGGGCGCAACCAACCCCGCGAACGCCGAAGCCGGCACCATCCGCAAAGAATTCGCTGAATCCATCGAAGCGAACTCGGTGCATGGCTCCGACAGCCTCGAAAACGCGAAAAAAGAAATCGCGTTCTTCTTCAGCGAGACCGAAATCGTCGGCTAATCCCCATCGGGACAAACCGCACAAAAACCCGCCGGGCAGCTTGCCGGCGGGTTTTTTGTACGCGTGATTAAACCTTTGGGTTTCAGGTGTTTGCCAGATAACGCCGCCGCAATCGGCCGCCGCGTGGTAAAATAGGTGAAAGCCATTTTTATCACGGATCGCCCGCATGCAGTTTTTGCAGCGTCATATTGTTTTTGACCTCGACGGCACGATTTTCGATACCGAGTTCGAGGTGTCGAGAATTACCGCAGAACTCGCCGCGGACCGCGGCTGCGCGATGGCGGCCGATGACGTGTTCCGCCAGTTTGCGGGGCTGGGCTGCGAAGATAAATTCTCCGGCATCGCGCATGCGGCGGGTATGTGTTTTACACCTGCGGAGCTGACCGAGCTCACGCTGCTGCATGAAGACCGCAAGCAACAGATTTATTACCGCGCGCGTTTGCCCGTGGTGCCCGGGGTGCCGGAGGTTCTGAACGCCCTGTCGGCGGCGGGGGATATTCTCAGCATCGGCTCCAGCAATCCCACGGCGCGTTCGCGCCTCGGCCTTGAAAAGGAAGGTCTGCTGGATCATTTCGGCAGCCGCATTTACGGGCCGGATCTGGTTGACGGGCGCAAAAAGCCCGACCCCGCGATTTTCCTGCTGGCGATGCGGGCGAACGGCTCCTCGACCACCAATACGATTGTCATCGAGGATACGGAACCCGGTATTGTCGCGGGGCGTGCTGCGGGCGCTTTCGTGATTGCCTATCTCGACCCGCGTTTCGGGCAGGGCGCGGCGGCGATGGAAAAAGAAAAATCCATGCGCATGGCGGGCGCCGATGCGGTGGTGCGCGATTTTCGCGATGTCTTGAATTTCATTCCGTCCTGCGCGCCGTCGTCCGCGCCGGCATCGCTGTTTCGCGGCATGCCGCAGGCAAAACCCTAAGCCTTATTATTGCATGAACGCATCCAGCTGCGCGCGCGTGTCTTTGTAGACGGGACGTAGCTTGGTGACGATGTCGGCCAGCGTTTCCAGCGGGAATTTTTCCTTGGCCTGACGCTCCAGCCGCCCCGCGATATCGCTGATGGCGGTCATGCCGAAGTTGGAGGTCATGCCCTTGATGTCATGGCCGCGCGCGGCAAGGGCCGCGATGTCGCCGTCGGCGGCGGCTTTTTCGGCATCGGCAATCAGCTCTTCGGTTTTATCGTAAAGCCCTTGCATCATCTCGTCCATTTGCGCCTTGCCGAGGCTGGACTTCAAACTGCCCAGCATGTCGGGGTCGAACAGTCGCGGGCCTTCTGGCATGACAGGCGCCGCAGGTGCCGGAGCGGGGGTTGCGGCAGGGGTTTGTGGCGCGGCGTCAGGATCGGGGAAGGCTTCGTTCGGGTCATAGCCGTCGATGGGGGGCGTGCTGCGCTGCGCCGCTGCGGGGTGCGCGTCCGGGTCAGGGAATTCTTCGTTCGGATCGTAACCATCAATGGGAGGTGTTGCGACTTGCGCGCTTGCCGCTGGTGCGGCATCGGGGTCGGGGAAGGCTTCGTTCGGGTCATAATCATCAATCGCGGGCGGCGTGATATCGCCCTTGGCCGCAGCTTGTTCGACCAGCGCGGTATCATCGGGGGCGGCTTTATCCATCTGTGTTTCTGCTGCCGTGGCGACAGGGGCGGCGGCCTCTGCGGCAGGCGGTGCGCTCGATGCCGCTTTGCCTTGCTTGGGCGCAAAGGGCGCTATTTTAGCGCGCAGTTCGTCAGGGTTGATGGGCTTGCCGACAAAATCGTTCATGCCGGCTTCATGGCAGCGCGTGACGTCTTCGGCGCGCGTATTGCCTGTCATCGCGATGATGGGAATATTCGCTTTCAACGGGTCGGCGAGGCGGCGGATGGTTTCCGTTGCCGAGACGCCATCAATATCCGGCATTTCCATGTCCATCAGAATGACGTCGAAGCGGCGTTCTTTCAGCTGCGCATAGGCGCCTTCCGCGCCGCTGACGGTCACGATGTTATGACCGTCTTTTTCAAGCAATCCGGCAATGACGCGCTGATTGACGATATTGTCATCGACGACAAGGATCGACATCGGCGCGGCCGCGCGCGGTACCGCGGAGACATGCGGGTGATGCGCCTCGCTGCTGCCAAGATCGAGGGACAGAATGAAATAGAACGTCGTGCCGCGCCCGGGCTGGCTGGCCACTTGTATGATGCCACCCATGGCTTCGACAAGGCGTTTGCAAATGGCAAGGCCGAGACCGGTACCGCCGAAGTTGCGCGAGATGCTGGAATCCGCCTGCGTATAGGGCGTGAAGAGTTTTTTCTGCGCATCCGCTGAAATGCCGATGCCGGTATCGGAGACGGCGAAATAGATGCGCGGTTTTTGCGCTTCGCGATCATACAGCTTGACGGCGAGGGTGACGTGGCCCGTATCGGTGAATTTGATGGCGTTACCGACAAGGTTGAGGAAGATCTGGCGCAGGCGCGTCGGGTCGCCCTTAAGAAGCTGCGGCATTTCGGGGTCGATCTCGACCTTGATGCCGAGGTTTTTTTCCTCCGCGCGGCCCGACATCAACATGGCGACGGATTCGACCAGCTTGGGCAGGTCGAAATCGATGCTTTCGATGGTCATCTTGCCTTCCTCGACTTTGGAGAGGTCAAGGATGTCGTTCAGCAGCGTCAGCAGCGCATCGCCCGAATACTGGATGGTGCGGGCGTATTCTTCCTGCTGCTTGTTGAGGGATGTATCGAGCAAAAGACGTATCATCCCCATGATACCCGTCATGGGGGTGCGGATTTCATGGCTCATGACCGCCAGAAAATCCGACTTGGCCTTGTTGGCGTTGTCGGCGACTTCCTTGGCGTGGCGTAGGGCTTGGATGCGTTCCGCCTCGCGGTTGCGCAGGTCGGCCATCAGCTCTTTTTCACGCTGCATGACGCCCAGCAGGCGGGTCTGATCTGCCAGTTCCTTTGTTTTGCGGATTTCGTTTTCTTCTTCGCGTTTGCGGCGCAGCTCCTCGCGCTCGCGGCGGACGATGGTTTCCGACAGGATCAGGAACCGCAGCGACGAGAGCGAGAGCAGCGCCAGATGCGCGATGAACAGGAACCAGAAAGCATTGGCGCCGCCGGGCAGGCTGCCGCCGAAATTGTTGATTTCGTTACACGCATAACCTGCAAGCAGAATGACCCAGCTGAGCGTGAACAGAAGAGCCTGCGGCCTTTCTGTACGCATGAAGGTGATAACACCCAGAAAAACGATGAGTCCCGTGACCAGCAGGGGGACGACACGCAGCAGCATGATATCTGTCAGGCCAAATCCGCGGCCAATCGCGACCGCGGCCAGCATCAGCAGGATGATGAACCCTTTGGCCGAGAGAACGATAATGCCCTTGTTGCTGCCGCGCTTTTCACCCGCGACCAGCACATGCCGCGCGAGCGCCAGCGACAGCAGCGCGCTGATGGCGTAGATAAGGTCTATATATTCAATCTCGCTGCTGTTGCCGACGGGGGCGATGCTGTCAGTCGCGGCGAAGATGGTGTAGTATGCAAGCACATAGCCGCCCAGCAGCAGCGGGATCTGCCGGCGGTAATTGCCCCAGAAAATCATGTATAGGCCAAAGACCAGCATCGCCGCGACGAGCAGGATGTTCTCTTCCATTTCCCGTTTGTCATAGACAGCGACAAATTCCGTCTGCTCGGTCATGCGGATATCGATGCTGAGGGGCAGGCCGCGCGTCGGTTCTATATAGATACCGATGATGCGGCCCTGTCCGGGCTCGAAGCTGAGGGGCAGGGCGTTACGGCGCTGGCCTGTGGCCTGCAGCTTGTTGTCGGTCAGGCGGCCATCGCGCATGAGGGGTTGGTCGGGACTGAGGTCGCTATAGACGGCAATGCGGTCGAGCGCGCCGGTGCTTCCGCTCATGCGGTTTCCGAAATCCAGCATCCAGAGGCTCTTGTTCTGGCTGCGGTTGTAAACCGTAAAGACCAGCCAGTATGCCGAGCCTGACTGTCCGATGAGGATGGGGCTTTGTTCGGGGCGTTTGCCTTGACCGGTTTTGAACTGCGGGATGATCTGGGTCAGCGAAACCTGTTCGCGCGGACCTTCGAAAACCTGTACGTGCGGTGCGACATCATAGGTCGAGGCATTGCTGGAGAGGAACAGCGGTTTCATCGCCGCGGGGATGGGGGCGGGCGTCACGGGCACGGCGGGTGCGGGGGCTGCATTGACGGCAACGGCAACGGGGGCCGCCAGTTCGGTTTTCTGCTTTGTCTGTGCAACGGCGGCGGGAATAGAAAATCCGCAAACAAGTATTGCGGCCACTGCCAGCAGGCAGGCCGCCATGAAAGAGCGCGTCAATATCTTGCGCTCCGGCTTCAGATATCGTCCACCCAAAAAATCCCCCATATTGGATGAGACTGCGAAAGACGTTCTTCGTAAGGTGCTATAAGAGAAGTAGAGAGCAACCCTTTGAAGTTTTTAGTAAGGCCCCCGTGCCGCGCGATGAACACGGCAGAACAGAAGCCATGATATATCCTTGCATGAAATCGTTAATATCCTGTTGATATTCAAACAAAGCTTTATCGCTTTCCAGCATAGCGGCCTTGGCCGGACGCGGCAACATACAGTTACATGAACGGATGATATTTTTTGTTTTTAATCTATGTAATATCTGGATTTTTTTTACTCTCGGGCGTAAGGTGAGTGCTGCGTTTACCCTCTCCTTTTTCGCTGCGGATGTCCCATGCTCGCCCAATCCTCGCAAAAAACTTTTACTTTTTTTGTTAGTTTGCTGACTTTGCTTGTTTTTTGCGTGCCGGCATCGGCGCAGGAACGTCTTATCAAAGGGGCGCCCGCACAGCTGACCCCGCTGAAGACGCCGGGTGCGCCGCAGCGTGAAGACGCGAACCTTATCGTCAGTGATGTGATGATTGACCGCACCGCCGATAACGCCGTGCAGGCGCGTGAACAGGCCATGACCGAAGCGCGGCGCGAGGCTTTCAAACGGCTGGCCCAAAAATATATGACGCCTGCCGCCTATGCGAGTTTCCGTATGCCGGATGACCGCACGATTGCGACCATGGTGCAGGATTTCGAAATCAAAGGGGAGCAGCTGTCCTCCACCCGCTATGTGGCCAGCTTTACGGTCCGTTTCCGTGAACAGGTGCGTAATTACATAAACGTGCCGCGCGATGTACGTGAAGTTTCCGCCCCTGCTGTCATGCCTGCCTGGCGTCAGGTGCCGGGGGATCAGCCGGTCTCGCCCGGCGAGGGTACTGTGGTCATCGGCGGTGAGGATGAAATGGCCGGTGGTGCCACCGTGGCCCCGGCCACCGGCGCGCTGTCTGTGCAACCGTCTACGCAAGCGGCGGCAGTGCCGCGTGTGAATGCGCCTGTCCTGCTGCTGCCTTATTACGAAAATATGGCGGGTAAAACGGTTTTGTGGGAAGACGTCAACCCGTGGCGTGATGTCTGGCAGCGCATGCCGGGGCAGGGCGCAGGGCTAAGCGCGCAGATGCTGAACAAAATCGTCGTGCCGCTTGGTGATATCGCCGATGTATCCGCAGGCTCTGTCGACGCTGTGTGGTCGGGCAATTATGCGACGGTCGAAAAGCTGCGCCAGAACTACGGCGTGGCGCAGGTGGTGCTGGCTGTGGCCAACAAATCCGGCCCGCAGATGAGCATCGATATCTATTTCTACGAAAACGGCAAGCTGAACCGCCGCAGCTCTCTGACGCCCTATGTCGGCGAGAAATCCGATGCCGCGGCATGGCAACAGGCGATGTACGATGTGCTCGGCTATCTGCAGCGTCCGGCGCCGTCGGAAAGCGCGGCGGTTGAAAACATCAGCCGCAGTATTGTCAATCCGGCGCAGGCGCCTGCTGCGCAGAACAGGCCTTCTTTGATTACGACGCCGTATAACGCGCAAGCGCAGGCGGCAGCAGCGCCAGCGCCCTATGTGCCCGCGGCATCTGGCGGACAGGAAGTGGAAGCGATGCTCAGCTTCAGCGATTTCAATACATGGATGAATGTCCAGCGACGTTTTTCCAGCATGTCGCCGCCGGTGCGGATTGATATCCGCTCGCTTTCGCGCAACAGTGCGCGTTTCGTGATGCGGTATGATGGCAGCGTGCCGGTTTTGCAAAGCGCCCTCGCCGCGCAGGGGATTGCCATGAGCCCGTCACGCGAAGTGACGACAGCATATGGCATGCCCGTGTATGATTTGCGTCTCTATCCCTGATTTTCCTATCCCTTCCGCCCGTTCAGGAGTCCTTTATCCATGACGACCGACGCGAAATCGAAACACGAAACTGTGGCCTCCATGACGACCCTGCAGCGGCATGTCTGGTTCTGGGGGATATCGCTTGCGGTCTTCGGGCTGATTGTCTGGATGCTCAAAGGGGTTTTGCTGCCGTTCGTGATTGGTATGGCGGTGGCCTATTTCCTCGACCCTGTCACAACGCGGCTTGAGAAAACCGGCATGGGCCGCGCGGCGGCGACGTCTGTGGTTTTGCTGTCCTTTGTCGCCTTGTTTGTGCTGGGCGTGATGCTGGCTTTCCCTGTGCTGCAGGGGCAGTTTGTGGCCTTTGTCGAGGCTGTACCGGCGTATGTTGAAAAGCTGCGTGCCCTCAGCGCGCCGTGGATTGAAAAACTGCAAACGCAGGTGCTGGCAACGCCGCCCGAAAAAATCCAGCAGCAGGCGGGCGGCATGGCAGGGGCTGCGCTGTCGTGGGCATCGGGCGCGCTCAAAAAAATCTGGGATGGTGGCGTCGCGCTGTTCGATATTTTCTCGATTATACTCATCGCGCCGGTGGTGTCGTTTTATATGCTGCGCGACTGGCCCGTGATGGTCGATAAGGTGGACAGCTGGCTGCCGCGCCGCCATGCCGACACCATTCGCGGTCTTGTGCGCCAAATGGATGCGGCGCTGTCCGGTTTTGTGCGCGGTCAGGCGATGGTCTGCGTGGTGCTGGGGCTTATCTATGCCGTGGCGCTGTCTTTTGCCGGTTTGAATTTCGGCTTTTTCATCGGCTTTGCGGCGGGGCTGCTGTCTTTTATTCCCTATGTCGGGACGCTTGTCGGCTTTATTACAGGCATGTTGGTGTGCTGGTTCCAGTTCGGCGGCGATGTGCAGCAGCTGGCCATTATTGCGGCGATTTTCGGTGCGGGCCAACTGATCGAAGGCAACGTGCTGACGCCCAAGCTTGTCGGGGATAAAATCGGCCTGCATGCGCTGTGGATTTTGTTCGCGCTGATGTCCGGTGGCGCGCTGCTGGGCTTTACCGGCGTGATGATTGCGGTGCCTGTTGCGGCTGTTGTGGCTGTGCTCATCCGCTTCGCCCTCGCGCAGTATCTGGATAGCGGTTATTATCACGACGGCACGCAGCCGCGCCGCAAGATTGCCGCCAAGAGCTGACGAACAGATATGACTGGCGAAAAAATCAAACCGCAGCAACTGCCCTTCGACCTTGGCCATCGCACCGCTTTTGCGCGCGATGATTTCTGGGTGTCGTCGTGCAATCAGGACGCCGTCGCGTGGCTGGACAAATATCCGGATTGGCCGGCGCCGCTGCTATTTATCTACGGCCCGCGCGCCTGCGGCAAGACGCATTTGCTGAAAGTCTGGCAGAACGAAACGGGCGCCGCCACCTATGATGCCGCCGCCATTGACAGCCTGCCGCGTGCGGTGGTGATTGACGGCATCGACAAGCTGGTCGGCGATGCCGCGCGTGAAGAGGCGCTGCTGCATCTCTATAACATCCAGAAAGAGCGGGGCGGGCATATCCTTGCCGCTGCCGAAACGCCGCCGCGCGGCTGGCGCTTCGTGCTGCGCGATCTTGAATCGCGTCTTCTGGCCGCGCCCGCAGTCGCTGTCGGATCGCCCGATGATGAACTGATGGCGGTGGTGCTGACCAAGCTGTTTTCCGACAGGCAGATTTTCGTGCCGCAGGAAGTGGTGCAGTTCCTGCTGCCGCGGCTGGAGCGGTCGTTTGCCGCCATGCGCGATATCGTGGACGAAATTGACCGCAGGGCGCTGGCGGAAAAACGCAAAGTGACCGTACCGCTGGTGCGCGACATTTTTGATGCGCAGCCGCCGCTGGTTTAAAGCTTTATATTTTACAGAATAATCAGGCGATGATGTCCGGCAGCATCATGCTTTCGATTTTCAAAATCGAATCTTTCAGGAACAGCTTGCGCTTTTTCAGGCGCTGCAGGCGCAGGAAGTCGACCGGAACGCTTTCGGACAGCTGCTGGATAACGACGTCGAGGTCGCGGTGCTCTGTTTTCAGCTGTTCGAGCATACGCTCGAGCTCTTCTTGATCTTCCGGCAACATGGCAGCCTTGAGTCCCTTCGTGGCGCCCCAGGGCAGGGCGCTTGATTTCAGTCAGGCATTTTATCAGGAAACGCCTGATTTTTTAAGTCCTTTATTTGTGTGTTGCATTTCCCGCCGCAGAGGGGCAATTTTACCCACGGCAAGACCCTCCGGCACGCTGGCGGGCTTTCACATTCGCGGCATGCAAGAGGGAGAAAGTTATGACTACAAAAAAACGCATCGGCATCCTGACCAGCGGCGGTGACTGTGCCGGTCTCAATGCCACCATCCGCGCCGTGGTGCATGCCGCGACCGAAAAGGGCTGGGAAGTCATCGGTATCGAGGACGGCACAGCCGGTCTGATCGACCGTCCGATGCGCTACAAGACGCTGACCAAGCAAATGTTCGACACGACCGTCATGCGCCTTGGCGGTACCATTCTGGGCACGACCAACAAAGGCAACCCCTTCCAGTTTCCGATGCCTGACGGCACGCTGAAAGACCGCTCCGACGAAATCGTGGCGGGCCTCAAGGAGCTGGGCGTCGAAGCGCTCATCGGTATCGGCGGCGATGGCAGCATGGCGATTTTGCGCAAGCTGTCGGATAACGGCAAAAGATTTAACCTCGTGTGCATTCCCAAAACCATCGACAACGATGTGGGCAATACCGAAAGCTCCGTCGGCTTCGAAACCGCGCTGTATGTCGCGACCGAAGCGCTGGACCGCTTGCAGCCGACCGCCGCCAGCCATGACCGCGTGATGATTTTGGAAGTTATGGGCCGCGATGCGGGCAACATTGCGCTGTCGACCGGTATCGCCGGCGGTGCGGATGTCATCCTCATCCCCGAGATTGCCTATAGCCTTGATAAAATCGCCGATAAAATCAAACGCGTGCGTGAAGACGAAGGCCGCAACTTCGCCCTCGTCGTCGTATCCGAAGCCGCCAAAACGGCGGAGGGCGAGGCGCTGAAGGTCGAACACCATGGCGGCGAGAAACGCTATGGCGGTATCGGCCATTATCTGGGCGAAAAACTGGCGGCCAAAACCGGCTGCGAAACGCGCGTGACGGTGCTGGGGCATGTGCAGCGCGGCTCCTCGCCCATTCCGTCCGACCGTGTTCTGGCGGCGGCCTTCGGTGTGCATGCCGTTGACCTTGTGGAACAGGGCAAATTTGACAGAATGGTGGCATGGTCCAACCGCCGCGTGATTGACGTGCCGATCGAAGAGGCGATTGCCAGCTATCAGGCTGTCGATGTCAACGGCCCGCTGGTGCATACGGCCCGTTTGCTGGGTATTTGCCTTGGCGATTAACCTGCTGTTAGGTATTATATGACATAAGGGTGGATGGAAATTTTCCACCCGCAGCAGGGGTTTGCGCAGCATGTTATACGTCCAGCAATCACTCGGTCCTAAAGAAGAAATCCTGATGGGGGCGCGCTTCCACTGGATGTACACGCTCAGCGCCGTGTTCTGGATTTTGTTTGGGCTTTTCGTGGGCGTGCTGATTGGTTACGTCGGCATCTGGTGGGTAGTTAACGAAGAAATCCGCGCCCGTTACATGGCCGACATGCCTCCCGAAATCTACGAACAGGCGTGGAATATGATCGTACAGGAAAGGGGTGGCTACCTTAAAATCCTGTGGGGTCTCAACGCGCTGATGCGCTTCAGCATTCTGGGCAGCTTCCTGCTCGGCCTTTATTTCTTTGCGCATATGATGATCGTGAAGGCGACCACTGAAATCGCGGTCACGTCGGAACGTCTGGTCTATAAAAAAGGCCTGATCGCCCGCCACGTCGGTGAGCTGAACGTCGACCGTATCGAGGGTGTGTCGGTGCGGCAGGGTGTTCTGGGCCGAATCCTTGGCTATGGCCGCGTGCTGATCCGTGGGATGGGTGTGGGCGAGGTTTTGCTGCCGTCTATCGAAGCGCCGATTGAATTCCGCCGCGCCATTCAGGAAGCCAAACAGATGAGCGACCGTGATAAGGCAGATACCAGTAACATGCGCACCACGGACGAATTTTAATTTATTGATGTCCTTTTTTTAAAGGCTCTGGAATGTATAGCGAGCGTATCGTTGACCCGCCGAACGGCCAGTCGCCACAGCAGGTGATTATCTTTTTCCATGGCTATGGCTCCTGCGGCGAGAGCATGGCGCAGCATGTCGGCGGACTTCTGGCACCGCATTTGCAGACGGCGCGCATCTATTGCCCGAATGGCCCCATCCTTCTCGGTCAGGATCAGGACGGCAATCGTTATCACAGCTGGTTCGATGTCAGCGATGTGCTTGATCATCCGGATGGCGACGTTGTTGCGCCGCGTGCGCATCAGGCGGCGCTGGATGCGCAGAAATATATCGACGATGTCCTGCGCCGCGAGGGCATCAGCGAAGACCGCATGATCATCGCCGGATTTTCGCAGGGCGGCACGATGGCTTTTTACAGCGGCCTGCTGCGTGCCTCCGAAGTGGCGGGTGTCTATTGCCTGTCGGGCGGTGCGCTCGACAGATTGACCCAGCCGGTATCAAAGCCGCCCGTCGGCTTGCTGGCGGGGGAGCGTGAACATCAGGATTATTCCGGTTATCCAATGGCCCAGAAAACGCGCGCGCAGCTTGATGCGCAGGGCTTCCGCGTCGATTGTGCCGTGCTGCACGGGCAGGGGCATGAGATTTCGCCCGAAGCGGTCAAATTGCTGGCGCATCTCACGCATTTCCTGACCCCGAAAGAGCCGCGCGGTGCGCCGTCTTTGGAAAAGGCAAATAAAAACAGCAGCTTAAAGCCGCCGGCGCCCTGAGTTCTTCGTATTGACATAACCACAATCCGCGCGTAGCTTCCCTTGTAACCCAAAACCGCTGTAGCGGTCTTTGCGGCGCAGGGAGCGCGAGATGAAAAAACTCAGAAACATCTTCAAAGCAAACGAGACGCTGATGCAAGAGGCACTCGAGAGTGGCGACACCGCACAGATGACAAAGTTTGTCGGCAAGAGCGTGACCTTTGCCAGCACCGTTATCCGCTATGCCAATTTCAGCGATATGTCGGCGTCGATGATGCAGCTGCTTGTGCGCGACGTCACGGATGAAGACTGGCAGAAATGGAATTTCAAAAAAGACTCCCGCGACGCACTGCGGCGTACTTTTTTTTCCATTGCGCTCAAAAGCGGGCGGCAGGATCTTGTGGATGTATTCCTTGCGGAAAAAATCGACATGAATACGGGCCGCGCGGAAGATCACTGCTTTATGAACCTTTGCGAATCTCCGCTGCCCGCAGAAGACAAGGCGCGCGTGTTGGACTATCTGCTGGCACGCGGCATCGACAAGGTAACGTCGCCGGAGGCCTTTCTCAAAAAATCTGCCGAACATGGATATATTGACGGTTTCGATGCAATCAAAAAGCGTATCGACATTGATATCCATACGGACAATGAACATCTTCTCCGTCATGCGGCGGGGGCAGGGCAGGTGGAATTCTGCCTGCATCTGGCGCGCGCCTATGGTGCCGATATCGATGTGGCGCTCATTACCGAAAGTACGCTGGGTCATCAAAAGGCCGCGCAAACGCTGGAGCAGGCGCGAACGATTTTGAACCCCGATGCGCAGGCCGCGCCGTCGATTGCGGGGCTCGCGGCGCAGGTGCGCGTGCTGGAGCGCACCGTGGCCGATTTGCAGGCCAATATGCGTGACATCACCGCAAAGCTGGCCGAACTGTTACCGCAGCAAAGACTCGACAAACGCTTGCCGGGCCCGTCGCCGCACCGCTGACATACGAACGTATTTTTTTGCATTTTTAGGGTAATCGGCGTGGTGCATATGTGCCGCGCATCAAAGATGCAAACTATTGAATCTCTTTGTATCATCATTTCAGGATTATGTCGCAGGTGCGATTTTTATTCTTGAAAACCCCCCTTTTTTGATATTCTTATAGGTGGGGTAAAAATAAGAAAAATAAAAATCGCAACAAACATGGGGTAGTTACCATGCAAGACCTAATTGAGAAGAACGCCCTTGCGGCGGACGAATACGATTCCGATCGCCGCGGGTTTCTGAAAGCAGGGCTTTTTGCGGCCGCCGCACTGGGTTTCTGGACGCCCGCGCTGGCAGAAGCCGCCGCACCGCGCACCGCCCGTATTGTCTATCTGCAAAACCCGTACACGGGCGAAAAATTCACGGGTGAATACTGGTACAATGGCCGGTATATTCCCTCCGCCTTCGTCGATATCAAAAAACTGATGCGCGACCACCGCGTGAATGAGCAGTTTCCTATCGACCCGCGTCTGATGGATATTCTCTATGTCATGAACAACCGTCTGGGCGTAAAGAACTCTTATCATGTGCTGTCGGGCTACCGTTCGCCCGCAACCAATGCGCGCCTGCGCCGCAATAGCGAAGGCGTTGCGCGCAACAGCCTGCATATGACGGGTCAGGCTGTCGATATCCGTTTGCCGGGCACGCGCCTCAACGTATTGCGCAAGGCGGCGATGGATTTGAAATCAGGCGGCGTCGGATTTTATCCGCGCAGTGATTTTGTCCACGTCGATACCGGCCGCGTCCGTCACTGGTAATCATCCGGACAAGATACAAACAAAAACCCCGCCGATACTGGCGGGGTTTTTGTTTTTGGCCGTTCGGTGCGGAGCTTGCTTTTCTGCGTCGCGGGGCGACGGTTATTTTTTACGTCGCGGAGCGAAGATTACTTTTTACGTCGCGGGGCGAAGATTATTTTTTGCGTCGCGGGGCGACGGTGCCAAGGGCGGGGCCGCCCGCTTCCTGCACCAGTTTGTCGCTGGCGGCTTCTAGGCGTTCTTCGAGTGTTTTCATAGCTTGCAGCGGCGGCTCCCCCGCCGGAATGGGCGGCAGAAACTCGAACACGATGGTGCCGGATTTTTTGAAAAACGCATTGCGTGCCCAGAACATGCCCGTGTTCAGCGCCATGGGCACAATCGGCACCTGAAGGTCTTTATAGATTTTGGCAAGCCCGGGTTTGTAGTCTTCAATCGCGCCGGGGGCGACGCGCGTCCCTTGCGGGAAGATAATCACATTGCGGCCGTCTTTCATGGCGGCGCGGCAGCCTGCAATCATGGCGCGCATGGATTCCATCCCTGCGCTGCGATCAATCGCGATAAGCCCCATGCGCTTGGGGTAAAGCCCCCAGAGAGGAAGGCGCGTGAGTTCTTTTTTGAGCACAATCACCGGAAAGTCAAAACGCGCCATAAACGGCAGCTTTAGTGTTTCATAGGCCGATTGATGCTTGGCGGCGATGATATACGGCGTGTCCGTCGGCAGGTTTTCGAGGCCCCGCAGTTCCAGATGCAGGTTCATCACATATTTTTCGATCAGCGTTATATATCCGCCGTAGATGCGCGAAATCATCGCCGTGCAGCGGCGCGGCGGCAGCACGAAAGTCCAGAGCAGCACAACGCTCCAGAACAGGGAGCCGAAGATATAAAGCAGGTTGAAAAAAACCGAACGTATTTTATCCATGTCAAAGCGCCCTTCGCGCCGAAGTGATGACCAGTGCGGCCAGATATTTTGAATATTCGCGGATGATAAGGCTGCGGCTGTGGCTGCTGCGCCACCAGTTGTTGATATCGAGCCCTTCGGGTACGACCGGCCACGGGCGGATTTTCAAATCCGGCGCCGCGCGCTGCATTTCCAGCAGGGCGCGCTTCATGTGGTAATGCGCGGTAACGAGGTAGAAGGAGCGGTATCCCTCCGCCTTCATCCATGCGGCGGTTTCATCGGCATTGCCGGCGGTATCGTCGGCTTCGAAGCCCAGCGTTACGCAGCAGTCGATATCGCTTTTGTTGCGCTCGCTTTTCCATTGGCTCAGAAGTTCGCGCACCTCCACGCCCTGATAGACGCCGGAGATGAAAAGTTTTTTACCGCGCGATTGCGACAGCAGGTCAAAGCCCGTCTGCAAGCGGTTGCTGCCGCCGGTCAGAACAACGACCGCATCCAGCATGTCTTTTTCGGGCAAGGGGCCGGTGCCGCTGCGCAGGTTTTCGCGCAGGGCCATCTGGGTATCGTCGAAAATACTGCGCGTGAAGCTGTAAAGCCCCGCCAGCCACAATCCGGCCAGCAGCACAGCCACCAGCGCGGCCTGCGCGGGCCGTGTCATTTTGGGCAAATGCGGCATGCGGCGGGGTGTCATCAGTCCATACGGCGCAGGGCGCCCAGTACGGTGGTCTGCGCGGTGAAATGCGCAATCATGGTGCCGATAATCACAGGGGCGGCAACCAGCATGCCCCATTCGGCGGCGGAAAGGGTAATGTCCGGCAAAATGGCGCTGTCGATGCTGCGGGTGGTACGGCCAACGGCGTATAGCGTACCCAGCATGGCCGCGACGCCGACAATCGCGCCCTTCAGCGTGCCTTTCAGCGTGTAATGACGGAACTGGCGGGCGATGTATTCATCATGCGCACCGATCATGTGCAGGGTTTCTACTTCGGGGTGGTGTATCGCCAGTTTGGCGCGCACGATGCCCGAAATGGCGACAACCGCCAGCAGCATGATCACCCCTGACAGCATCATCACGAAAACCCGCGCGGTGTTGACCAGTGTGCTGACGTCCTGAAGCGTATCGTCATGCGTATCGACGGTTGCCGTCGGTGCGATTTTCAGGATGTCCTTTTTCAGCGCGGCGATATCGGCATCCGGCGCGATTTTCATGTCGATAAGAACCGGCAGGGGTAAATCGGCGGGCATGGCGCTGCCCAGCCACGGTTCGATCAGCTTGCGCACCTCGGCGTCTTCCAGCGCGCGGGCGGACGTTACAGCGTCATGCTTGCCGCCCAGCGCAACCAGCGCCTTGATTTTTTCATCCAGCGATTTGCGCGCGGTGCTGTCTTGCTTGTCGCCGTCTTTTTCGGGGGCGGGGGCGCGCAGTTCGACCGTGATGCTGTCCGAAAGGCCCGACACCCATCGTTCTGTCACGCTGGCGAGGCCGATATTGACGGCGAAGGCCAGTGTCATGAAAAACACCATCAGCCCCGTAACCCAGGCGACCAGATGCGCGCCCGCACCGGATTCAAGGGCGATGTCATAGCGGTATTTCTGGAAGACTTTCGTGGCCATGTCAGGCGGCCTTCTGGCTTTGCGGCGGCATGATCAGCGTGCCGTTTTCGAGCCGCATCTGCGGATGGCCGAAACGGCGGATGATGTCGTCGTCGTGGGTGGCGATGATAATGGTGGTGCCGTGCTTGTTGAGCTCTTCGAACAGGTACAGAATCTTGATGCCGATTTCGGGGTCGATGTTACCCGTGGGCTCATCCGCCACCAGCAGTTTGGGGCGGGCGATGACCGCGCGGGCAATGGCGACGCGCTGCTGTTCGCCGCCCGATAATGTTGGCGGTTTGGCTTCCATCTTGTCGCCAAGGCCGACCCATTTCAAAAGCTCGGTCACGTTGCGGCGCGTGTGGTCTTCGCCGACACCGGCAATGCGCATGGGCAAGGCGACGTTATCGAAGGCGGAGAGGTGATTGAGCAGCCGGAAATCCTGAAACACCGTGCCGATCTGGCGGCGCATCGCGGGCAGCTGCTCGCGCGGCATGGCGGTGACATCTTTGCCGAACATGCTGATAAGTCCGCGCGTCGGCCGTTTGCCCAGATACAAAAGTTTGAGCAGCGATGTTTTACCCGCGCCGCTGGGCCCGGTCAGAAAATGGAACGAGCCTTTTTGCAGGCTGAAGCTGAGATCGTGCAAAATCTCGGGCCCCGTGCTGTAGCGCAGACCGACGTTGGAAAATGTCACCAGCGACATGAAGCCTCTATCCCCCGCATATGCGTGTGGTTCGTCATCGACGTTTGGTCGTACCGGTCTTGTCCGACCGCTCTCCCGCGCGCGCGGGATTCCGGTAAAACAAAAAATGCAAAATTAATGATTTGCATGCTATCCTTATTCAATATGTTGTGCCACTTTTATTTGTGGACTCATTTCAGGATTATCGAAAAAGCGAACGCACCGGCGGGCGGCTCAAAATATGTTTCTGACCTGCGATAAATGCCAATCGGTATGGCGGCTGGATGAAAAACATCTGGCGCTGGGCGGACGCGTCGTGCGCTGCACGTCTTGCGGAAATACGTGGTTCGAACAGCAGGTTTTCGTGCCCGGCGTGACGCCGGATCCGCAGGACGCCACCGCCGCAGAAGCCAGTTTCAGCGATGTGCTGGTCGAGCAGATGGACGACGGCGCCTCGCGCGCTGTGGCGCCGCTGGAGGCTGATATCGCCATGCGTGCCTATGACTACCATCCGGCGGGGCTGGGGCCGAATGCTTTTGGCGCGGCGGTATTTGCGCTGCTGTTTTTTGTGACGGTCAGTGCGGTTGTCCTGTTCAAAGGCCCGATCACGGCACATGCGCCGGCCATGACACGGCTTTACGAGACTGTGGGGGTTCACTTGCGTGCACCGGGCGAGGGGCTGGCCCTTTCCGCCCTGATGGCGCAGACGGCGGGGGATACCCTGACCATGAGCGGCAAGGTCGGCAATGTCAGCAAAGACGCGCTGCCCTATCCGTCTTTCCATGTCACGCTGCGGGCCGCTGATGGCGAATTTTTGAAGGACTGGTCCATCTATTCCCGCCCCGCGACCCTTGCACCGGGGGAGACGGTGCCGCTAGAATTGAACTTCAAGGATATTCCCGCAGGCGGACGCACGGTCGAAATCAAGGTACTGGGCAGCTGAACGCGCCAAATGTTTATTGTTAGAGGTTTTTCATGACAAGCACAGCCGCAGACGAACAGGACAATCCCCGCTGGATTTTGGTCGCCGATGACGAACCATCGGTGCGCCAGTTCGTGGAGCGCGCGCTGAACTACGCGGGCTTCGCCGTCACGGCTGTGCCGGATGGCAACGCGGCCCTCGCTGCGCTGGAAAAGCGTTCATATGACCTGCTGCTGACGGACATTGTGATGCCGGATCTGGACGGTATCGCCCTCGCGCTCAAGGTCAGCAAGGATTATCCGCGTACGCGCATTTTAATGATGTCGGGCTACGCAAACCAGCGTCAGCGCGCGCATAACCTCGATTGCCTTGCGCATGAGGTGATCAGCAAGCCCTTCACGCTTGAGGAAATCACCAAGCGCATTACCTCCGCCCTTGCGGCCTGATTAGCCGCGCGGCGGTGAAATCGGCGTAAATCTTTGGCTTAATTGCTGTAGGGATCGAGCAGCCGGTCGAGGTATTCCCTCTCTTGCCGCGGGCGTTCCCAGTCGTTGGAGCGTTTGCGCAGTTCCTGAATGATCTGCTGCACACGGCGGCGTTCTTTTTCATCGGGGATTTTGACGGCGTTGTCGGGGTTACCGCGGCCGTTGTTGTTACGCCCGAGCGGATCAAAGCCTTGCCCGTAATTGCCGCCGCTGCCGGAACCTTGACCGCCGCCGCTCATCATCATTTGCTGTTTCATGCGGTCGGCCATTTGCTGCATGGCCTGATCCTGCCCTTGTTTCAACTGCTCCAGCGCCTCTTTCTGGTGGGGGATGGAGCGGCCGGGGGCGTCGCGGTCCAGCTGCTGCTGCGACTGTTTCATTTCCTGATCGGCATTGCCGAAATGTTCGGGCACTTCGGGCATATTCTCGCCCATGTCGCGCATGACGCCGCCCAGCTCCTTGCGGATCTCGCCCTGTGTGCCGGACTGCTCGCCGCTTTCCTGCTTGGGCTGCATTTTGCCGGTCTCGTCCATCAGCTTCTCCTGCTTCTGGATGAGGTCTTCCATTTTCTGCATTTGCTCGAGCGCTTTTTGATCCTTTTCGCTCATGGCGTTTTTGGGGTCGGTGGCGTCGAGCATTTTCTGCATCATTTCCGTCATGGCCTGCATCTGCTCGCGCGTGTCGCCGTGCTGCATCTGCTGCATCATCTTTTCCATCTCGGACATATCCATTTTTTCCATCAGCTTCTGCGCCAGTTCGGGCGAGATTTGCGGCTGGTTCTGCTGTTCGTCGCCCTGTTCCATGCGCTGGCGCATTTCCTTGGCCAGTTCCTGCATGTACTGCTGGGTTTTCTTGTTGACCTCTTCGGTCAGCTCCTGCAGGCGCTCTTCGGATATGTTTTTATCATTCAGCGCCTGATTGAGCTTTTGCAGCGCCTGACGCAGCTCTTCACGCGCCAGCGCCAGCCCGCCGTCTTCGATGCGCAGGGCCATATACCACAGCATGTCGCGCACGGTTTGCGCCGTATGGGGCGTCGGCGCATAGCTCAAACGCTTGATGGCAACCACAAGGCCGAGGAATACCCGCAGGTCTTCCTTGATCAGCGCGGGGCGGTTGGCGATGTTGGTCAGGACATGCCGCGTGATGGTCATGGTCAGCGGGTCGTCATAGCGGATGAGGCGTTTACGTTCGCGGTTCAGCGCGGCGGCGACGGGGTTTTTAAACTCGCGCTCTGGCAGGACGATTTTTTCGATATTGCTTTCCGCGACGTTACCGACATCGTCGGTGGCAATCAGGCGCAGCATGACGGGCTGCCCCGCCATCGGGCTTTGCGCGAGGTTTTCGATATGCTGCTCGCCTTCGCGGCTTTTCTGGCCGCTGAAGGGGATATCGAATTCAATGGTTTCGTGCCAGCGCTGGGCCGGAATATCCGGCGAGGGTTCGATGACGGCGCGCAGGCTGCGGATGGCGTAATCGTCGCGCGCGCTGTAGCTGATTTTCAGGGCGGCGCGTTCAGCCGCGCCAGCGTCGAGGATTTTGATATCCGGCGCACTGTCGGGAATGACGGTGATATCCCAGGCGCCAAGACCGCTTTGCCACCAGCCGCGGCGGATTTCCATGCGGGTGGTTTTTTCGAGCGTGATCTCGGCGGTGTAATTGCCGGGGCCGACGGTGGTGAAAACAAGGGCCTGTTTATCGTCGAAAAACAGACGCGGCGGGCGCGATACGCCGCCGACGCGGATTTTAAGCAGGCTGCCCGCGGGGACGCTGGCGGCGGCCGCGGTATTGCGTCCGGTTTGCGCGGTCGCCAGAAACACGGGGGCGGCGCTGGTATAGGCGGGCGGTTCAATCCAGACGTCGACAGCGGCAAGGGTGACGGTCGTTTTGAAAATCGACGGCGGCGTCAGCGCAGCGCCGAGACGGTCGGCGATATGCCCGCGCGACATCACAAGCGCCAGCACAAGGCACAGCATGGCGGCGAAGCGCAGGTTATATTTGTCCTGCCGCCCGACACGCGGGCGCGGACGCCAGACGCGCAGGCGCGTCCAGCTGGCGCGGCTTTGCGCCTGCTGTTTGTACCACAGTTTGGCGGCGGCGGGGCTAGTGCCTTCCTCCGGCTTGTCGTGCAGCATTTGCAGCGGGCGGTGTTTCAGGCCGCTTTCATGTTCGATGCGGCGTTCGACCTGCCAGCGGCGCGGCATGATGAAACGGCGGCCCGTATAAAACGCCGCGGCAAATGCCAGCACGGCGAACAGCACCAGCAGCGAAAAATGCGCGGTTTTGCCAAATTTGAACAGAAGGCCGCTCAGCGACAGCGCCATGAAAAACATGACAACCGTGCAAAGCCCCCAGAAACGCGCCCAGAGACGCTCCAGCCAGAGCGATATAAAGCTCCAGCCCAGCGTCCACCAGTATAATGCGCGTCCGAGGAAATCCATCAGCCCAGCCACTCCGGTATCTGGTCGTGCTTGATCAGGTCTTCAACCGTCTGCGGTCGGCGGATGAGGGCCGATTTCTTGCCGCTCACCAAAACTTCGGGCGCCAGCGGGCGGGTGTTGTAATTCGACGACATGACCGCGCCATAGGCGCCGCTGGTCATCAGCGCGACAACATCGCCGGCTTTCAGTGTCGGCAGTTTTTCGCCGATGTGGAAAGTATCGCCGGTTTCGCACACGGGGCCGACAACGTCATAGACGTCCTTGGCCGCCGCCTGACGCGCGGGCCAGATGGCGTGATAGGCGTCATAGAGCGCGGGGCGCATCAGATCGTTCATGGCGGCATCAAGGATCAGGAATTTTTTCGATGCGCCTTTTTTGACGCCGCGCACGCGGCTCAGCAGTACGCCCGCATTGCCGACGATGGAACGTCCGGGCTCCATCACCACATGCACGTTGAGCGGCATGATGATATCCCGCACCATCAGCGCATAGAACGTCAGGTCGGGCGGGGTTTCGTCCTTGTAGGTAATGCCGATGCCGCCGCCCAGATCGACGCGGCGGATGTCGTTGCCCTGCTTGCGCAGTTTGACGACCAGTTCGGCCACGCGTTCATAGGCGCGTTTGAACGGCGCCAGCGACGTCAGCTGCGACCCGATATGCACCGCCACGCCGAGCGCGTCGATGCCCGGCATTTTCAGCGCTTTTTTGTAAAGCGCGGGGGCGCGGTCGATATCGATGCCGAATTTGTTTTCTTTTTTGCCGGTGGTGATTTTGGCGTGGGTTTTCGCATCCACATCCGGATTGACGCGGATGGAAACGGGCACTTTCTTTTTCATCTTCGCGGCGAGGGCGGAGAGCTGCACAAGCTCCTCCTCCGACTCCACGTTGATCTGGAAGATGCCTTTGGTGATGGCGGCGCGGAGTTCTTCTTCGGATTTGCCAACGCCGGAGAAAACGATTTTGGATGCGGGAATCCCCGCCGCCAGCGCACGCGCCATTTCACCGCCGGAGACGATATCCGCCCCCGCGCCAAGACTGCCGAGCAACCGCAGCACGGCCAGATTGCTGTTCGCCTTGGTGGCGTAGCAGATGGTGAAATTTTCAGGCGCGGAGACTTTCAGGAAAGCATCGCGATAGGCGTTGTAATTCTGCGTAATCTGCGCCGCGGAATAGCAGTAAAGCGGCGTGCCGTATTTTTCCGCCAGCGTTTCAAGCGCCACGTCTTCCATGTGCAGTTTTTTGTTTTTGTATTGCGTGGTCAGCATCAGCGTATCAGTCTTTCCGGTTCGGGTTTGGGGGCGGGGTCAAAGGCGGGATCGGGATAGGTGCGCGGGAATTTGTCGGCCTTGCGCGCCTCTTGCTTTGTCTGGAGGGTGCCGTCCGCTTTTTCGGCGGGGGGCGGTTCGACGAACTTGGGCTTGATGCCGCAGCCCGCGGGCAAAAGCGCGAGGGCCAGCGCCGCGCCGATGGAAAAAACTGTTAATCTCATATCACTCTCTATTATACTCCGCCGCGTCAGAGCCGCCCGATACGGCCCATGAATTCCAAGAGGGAGGAATCGAATGCTCAAACCACGGCAGCGCGTTATTTTGATGGTCACGGCTATGCTGATAGCCATCGGATTATCTTACACTATTCTCGTTAATATTCAGCCCCCATCGCCGGAAACTTCGGAAACGCAAAAGAATATGGAAACGGCATCGGCCCAGCCCTCGATGACCCCGCCGCCGCGCCCCTCGCAGGCGGGCAAAACCCTGCCGGATGTCGTGTTCCACGATGCCGAAGGCAAGGAAGTGCGTCTGGCCGATTTCAAGGGCGAGGTTTTGCTCGTCAACCTCTGGGCGACATGGTGCCCGCCTTGTGTGGCGGAGCTGCCGGCACTGGATACGCTGCAGGCCAAGCTGCGCGACAAGGGGCTGCATGTGGTCGCGATTTCCCTCGACCGCGACCCGGTATCCGAGGTTGCCGCGTTTTTGGAAGAACACCGCGTGGAGCAGATGAAGCTTTACATCGATACCGACCGTCAGATCCCGCTGAAATGGCAATATGCCGGTGTGCCTGCGAGTTTTCTGATTGGCCGTGACGGCGTGGTCATCGAACAATTCGATGGCCCGCGCGAGTGGGACAAGGGCGATGTTTTTAGCAAAATCGAAGCAGCGCTTGGCACCGCCAGCGTACCTGCGCCGGCGATGGATGCTGAATAAATCCTTTATTTAAAGGTATTACTTGCGCGGCTGTGTTGCGGACGGCAGCTTGTAGGCGGGGGCGACGTCGAGCTTGAGCGCGCCGTCGATCTGCCCCGTCTGGGAATTCACGAAGTAGATGAAATTGCCGCCTGCAGCGCTCACGTGCAGGGCGACGCCGCCGTTGTAGGACGTCATGTGGTTGACGCGGCTGCGGGCGGGCAGCTGGACGGTCAGCGTGCCTTCGGGCGCATCGACGCTGGGGGCGCTGACATAGGCGCCGCCACTGCGGCTGCTACCGGATTTTTTGACAAGGCCATGCACCAGAATAGCCAGTCCCGCAAGGATAAGGATGGACATGACCACAATCGCGTTTTGCAGGAATTTCTGGTTGTTCAGCAGGCTCATGATATGTTCGACCTCTTCTGGGGCGCGCTCTGGCGCTTGTTTGGCAAAGTGTTTATATTGATAGCATGGAAACCATAACGGTCAAAGTATCCGATGCGGAGGCAGGCCAGCGCCTCGACAAGGTTCTGGCGGGGCAGGCGGGCGGTCTGTCGCGCGCGCGGCTGCAGGCGTTGATTGAATCCGGTCAGGTGCGCTGCGACGGCGCCGTGGTCGACGGCAGTTCCCGTAAAGTCAAGGCGGGCGAGATTTATGATATCGATGTCCCCCCGCCCGAGGAGGCCGCCCCCGCCGCACAGGATATTCCGCTGGATATCGCCTATGAAGACAGCGATCTGATCGTTATCAACAAGCCGCCCGATCTGGTGGTGCATCCCGCCGCCGGAAACCACGACGGGACGCTGGTCAATGCGCTGCTGGCCCATTGTGGCGATGCCTTGTCGGGCATCGGCGGCGTCAAGCGTCCGGGCATTGTGCATCGTCTGGACAAGGAAACATCGGGCTTGATGGTGGTGGCCAAGAACGATGCGGCGCATCAGGGACTGTCGGCGCAACTGTCGACCCGTGCGTTGACGCGTGTGTATCATGCGGTTGTCTGGGGCGTGCCATCGCCCGTGCAGGGCAGGGTCGAAACCCAGATCGGCCGCCACAAAACCAACCGCAAAAAAATGGCGGTGCTGGACGGCGGCGGCAAAGAAGCGATTACCGATTACCGAGTTTTGGAAACTTACGGGGTCTGGGCCTCGCTGATCGAATGCCGCCTGAAAACGGGCCGTACGCACCAGATCCGCGTGCATATGTCGCATATCGGGCATCCGCTCGTGGGTGACCCGCTTTACGGCAAAACAGCGCCGGCGAAATATGCGAAACAGATGAAAATCCCGCCATTGGCGGCGCAGGCCCTGCAGGAATTCCCGCGTCAGGCGCTGCATGCCGCGCAGCTTGAATTTATCCACCCAATCGGCGAAAATAAAATCTCGCTGCGGGCGGACGAGCCGCCGGACATGCAGAAGCTTTTGGCCGTCTTGCGCAGGGCGCAGGCCGGACAAGCGCGTTGACCTTAACATACCGAGACAGGAAACCAGCAGATGTCTAACGGCGCAGACCAATTCCCGCCCGACCCCTTCGCCCCGCAGGAGCCCGCGCCCGAAGCCGCGCCGGAAGCGCCCAAGCCCGATTTGCGCCAGTCCTTCGGCCAGATTTCGATGATGGCCAAAGGCGAAGAGGTCAATCTTGAAAAGCTTGACCCGACGCTGAAACAAGTTGTTGTCGGCGTGGGCTGGAGCGCGCCGCCCGAAGAGCAGGGGTTTCCCGTCGATATCGACGCATCGTGCTTTATTCTCAACCGCGAAGGGCGCGTGCGCCGCGATACGGATTTTGTTTTCTACAACAACCTCGAAACCGATAACGGTGTCGTCAAGCATACCGGTGATAACACCACGGGTGATGCCGAAGGCGATGACGAGGCGATCGAGCTTGACCTCGACAACATGGGATTTGACGTGGAGAAAGTCGCTTTTGCGGTCACGATCCACAATGCGGAGGAACGCCAGCAGACCTTCGGGCTTGTCAAGGATGCCTATATCCGCATCGTCAACAAGGTGACCGGACAGGAACTGGCGCATTTCGACCTGACCGAAGATGCATCGTCCGACAATGCGATCATTTTCGGCGAACTGGAGCGTGAAGGCGCAAGCTGGAAGTTCCGCGCACTCGGGACGGGGTCAAATGGCGGTCTTTACAAAATCGCCCGCGAATACGGTGTGAACGTCGCGCCGAACTAAACCGTTTCTTCCTGAACCTGCGTGATTTCCCCTGTTTTTTCAGGCAGCGGAACGAAAGTTGCGCCGGGTAAATTTTTTGCATAATTTTAAACCAAAATTCCACCGTTCCCTTGACGAATCAAGGGGGCGGGGGCATTTTGGCGTCATCCTGCACAGCCGCCGCGCCGAAAATATCTGCCGCGCGCCCGTTTGTGCACAGACGCAACGATAACATCCTCATCAGAAAGGGTTCACATACATGCTTACGATTGGCCAGAAATTTCCGTCTTTCAACCTGACCGGCGTTGTTTCTTCCGACCCCAAAACCGCGTTCGAGACGATCAACAACGACACCTACAAAGGTAAATGGCTGGTTCTGTTCGCATGGCCCAAGGATTTCACCTTTGTCTGCCCGACGGAAATCGCTGCTTTCGGCAAAATGAACCGCGATTTCGCAGACCGTGACACGCAGGTTCTCGGCCTCAGCACCGACAGCGACTATGTGCACCTCGCCTGGCGCCAGAACCACAAAGATCTGACCGATCTGCCCTTCCCGATGCTGTCCGACATCAAGCGCGAACTGTCGATGGCGCTCGGCATCCTCAACGAAGAAGCCGGCGTTTGCAACCGCGCGACCTTCATCGTCGATCCGAACGGCGTGATCCGTTTCGTCTCCGTCAACGACCTCAAAGTCGGCCGCAACGTTGACGAAGTCATGCGTACCCTCGATGCGCTGCAGACGGATGAACTCTGCCAGTGCAACTGGACCAAAGGCGAAGACACGCTGAGCAAAAAAGCCGCCTAACCGCGTCTTTTACAGAACTTTAAAAACGCCTGCGGGGCTTTCTCCGCAGGCGTTTTTGTTTGGAAAACACGGCGGGTATTTTGTTGCGGGCGGGGATAAGAAAAAGCCTTTTTCTAACACGCTTTTGTTGCACCGCTTTTTTGCCGCCTGTGGCAATTTTAGGCTATGATGCGCGCAGGCGCTTCAGGCGTTATCCGCCCACCGCACAACATCATTTCCTGTTTGAAAAAAAGAAAGTCGATCATGGCAAAGGCTCAGAAAAAAAACAGCTCCAAACCCTCGCGCGCGGCTGCCGGCAAAACGCCGGTGCGCAAGCCCGCCCGCGGCAGCGCGCATTTCGCGGATATGTTCTTCCGCCATGTGCCGGCGGAGGACATCGCCGGTTTTTCCGCGCCGGAGCTTTCGCAGATCGCCGCCTCCATGCAGGAATGGGCGCAGACCCGCAAGGTGGGCGCGCATAAACTGCGCGTATTCAATCCCGACCTGAAACGCGACGGCTGGCATGTGCCCTGCACGGTCATTCAGGTCGTCAACGACGACATGCCCTTCATCATCGACTCTGTGACGTCGGAACTGACGTATCAGGGCATGAACGTCGATCTGCTGCTGCACCCGATTTTGAACGCCAGCCGCGACAAGGCCGGCCAGCTGACCGATATCCAGTCCGGCAAGGCGCTTGCCAGCGGCTACGTCACCGAATCCCATGTGCATATCCATCTGGAACAAACGCTGTCGTCGGATGCTTGCGAAAAGCTTGCGCAGGCGCTGAGCCATACGCTGCAGGATGTGCGCAGCGCAACGGCCGACTGGCGCAAGATGCTGGCGCGCATTGACGAAATCCTCGCCGCCCCCGACGTCTACGGCAAGGGCCACAACGCCACCGATGTGAAAGAAGCCGAAGAGTTTCTGAACTACATCAAGGGCAACAACTTCACTTTCCTCGGCTACCGCGAATACCGCTTTACCTCCCGCAAGGAAGGCGCGAGCCTTGCCGTGGTGCAGGGCTCCGACCTCGGCGTTCTTAAAAACGGGCACAAACTGGGATTTGGCGAAGATATCAGCAGCGCCAAGATGGGCCTGCTGGCCGAAGCGCGCTGGCCCGTGATGGTCAGCAAGCTTATCGAGCAGTACGCCGCCGTGCACCGCCGCGTGCCGCTGGATGCCGTCGGTATCAAAATTCTCGGCAAGGATGGCAGCCTGCAGGGCATGCATCTGTTTGTTGGTCTGTTCACATCCAGTACCTATTCCTGCCGCACCAACGAAGTGCCGATCGTGCGCCAGAAAGTCATGGAAACCATCAACCGCGCCGGTTTCATCAAAGGCTCCCATGACGCCAAGGCGCTGGAACATATCCTTGAAAAAATGCCGCGCGACGAGCTGTTTCAGGCGTCGTCCGAAGATGTGGACCGCCTCGCTCTCGGTATCCTGCGTTTGCAGGCCAAGCAGCGCATCGCGCTGTTCACGCACATGGACCCGATGAAGCAGTATATGTCGTGCCTGCTGTATGTGCCGCGTGACCGTTATAACACGCGTTTCCGCCTGCAGGCGGCGCGCATTCTCGAACACGGCTACCGTGGCCGTGTGGTCAACTATTTCACCACGCTGGATGACAGCCCGCTCGCGCGTTTGCTGTTCACCGTTCTGCTCGAAGACGGCGCGGACGCCGGGTATGACCAGGGCTATATCGAAGCGCAGCTGATCGAACTGGGCCGCGAGTGGGATGAGCGTCTGAAGCAGGTTCTCGTCGCCGCCTATGGCCGCGCAAAGGGGGCGGAGCTGTCGTTTACCTTCGGCCGCGCCTTCACGACCGCCTATCATGAATCCATTCATATCGGCAACGCCGTGCATGACATCCGCCATCTGGAGCAGATGGTCAAAACCGGCGAGGATATCCGCGTCGATTTCTACCGCCTGCAAGGCATGGCGGCGGGCGAGATGCACCTGAAAGTCTATCACCGCGCAACCCCCGTGCCGCTGTCAGACATTATGCCGGTGCTGGGCAACATGGGTTTGCAGGCGATATCGGAAATGCCCTACGAAGTGCGCCCTTATGGTTATGACGGCGCGATCTGGATTCACGATTTCAAACTGACGGGTGCGGAGGATATCGACCTCGACGCCGTCAAGGAAAACGTCGAAAGCACTTTCCTGCACGTCTGGCATGGGCAGGCGGAAAACGACGGGCTCAACCATCTGGCGCTGCGCGCGAACCTCGGCTGGCGCGAAACCATGATTTTGCGCGGCTACAGCGGCTATATGCGTCAGGCACGTTTCCCCTACAGCCGCGTGTATGTAGAGCAGGTGCTGAGCAGCTATCCCGCGATTGCCCGCGCGCTGGTCGATTTCTTCCGCGCGATGCACGACCCCAAAGGCGCGAAGTCGACGAACGCGGCGGCAGCGGGCGAGAAAATCCTCGACATGCTGCAGGATGTGCAAAAGCTGGACCATGACCGCATTCTGCGCGGCTTCAAGATGCTCATCGAAAATACGCTGCGCACCAACTTCTACCAGACCGGCGAAGATGGCGAACATAAACCCTGCATCGCCTTCAAACTGGACAGCAAAAATGTCGATGGTCTGCCGCTGCCGCGTCCGCATGTCGAAATTTTCGTCTATTCGGCGCGTGTCGAGGCCGTGCATCTGCGCGGCGGCGAAATCGCCCGCGGCGGTATCCGTTGGTCGGACCGTCACGACGATTTCCGCACGGAAATTCTCGGCCTTCTGAAATCGCAGACCGTGAAAAACACCGTCATCGTGCCCGTGGGCGCGAAGGGTGGTTTCGTGGTCAAGCAGCCGCCGCAAACCGGCGGGCGCGAAGCGTATCAGCAGGAAGGCATCGAATGCTATAAACTGTTTGTGCAATCGCTGCTCGATATCACCGACAACAACGTCAAAGGCAAAATTGTCCGCCCCAAAGACGTCATTTGCCATGATGGCATCGACCCGTATCTGGTTGTTGCGGCGGACAAGGGTACGGCCACGTTCTCCGACATCGCCAACGGTTTGTCGCTGGCGCACGGGTTCTGGCTCGGCGATGCTTTCGCCTCCGGCGGTTCTGCCGGCTATGACCACAAGAAAATGGGCATCACCGCGCGCGGCGGCTGGGAATCCGTCAAGCGTCATTTCCGCGAAATGGGCAAGGATATCCAGAAAGAACCCTTCACCGTTGCGGGTGTGGGCGATATGGGCGGCGACGTTTTCGGCAACGCGATGCTGCTGTCCAAGCAGATCAAGCTGCAATTCGCCTTCAACCATGTGCATATCTTCTGCGATCCGGAACCAAACCCTGAAAAAACCTTTGCCGAACGCCTGCGCCTGTTCAAGGCGCGCGGCGGCTGGGATGCCTATGATAAATCGCTGCTGTCCGCGGGCGGTGCAATTTACGAACGCTCCGCCAAATCGGTGAAGGTATCGGCGCAGGTCAAGAAACTGCTGGGTCTTGAGCGCGATACCCTGTCGCCGGATGAGCTGATGTCCGCCATTTTGAAAGCGGATGTTGAACTGATGTGGTTCGGCGGTATCGGCACCTACGTCAAATCGTCCCGCCAGAGCCATGCCGACGCCGATGACAAAGGCAACGATGCCGTGCGCGTCGATGCGCGTGACATGCGCGCGAAAGTGATCGGCGAGGGCGCAAACCTCGGCGTTACCCAGCTGGCCCGTGTGGAATACGCGCGCTGCGGCGGCCGCATCAATACCGACTTTATCGACAACTCTGCCGGTGTGGATTGCTCCGACCACGAGGTCAACATCAAAATCCTGCTCAGCGACGTCACCACGCGCCGCAAAATGTCGCTGGAGGCGCGCAACAAGCTTCTCGCCGCCATGACGGACGATGTGGCTGCGCTAGTACTGCGTGACAACTATCAGCAGACGCAATCCCTGAGCCTTCAGGAAACGCTGGCGGTTGAGCATATCAACCTGCATGCCGAACTGATCCGCGATTTGGAAAAAGCGGGGCTGATCAAGCGCGCGCTCGAAGGTCTGCCTGACGATGAAACCTTTGTCCGCATGGTGCGCGACGGTCAGGGCCTGACGCGTCCCGAACTGGCGATTCTGACATCGAATGTCAAAATCGTTCTTTATAAGCGTATTCTCGACAGCGACATCCCCGATGCGCCGGCGATGGAAAAGCATCTGTTCAGCTACTTCCCCAAGGCGCTGCAGAAATACGAAGACGAAATCCGCGCGCACAAGCTGCGCCGCGAGATTATTGCGACGCAAATCGTCAATACGCTGGTCAACCGTATGGGCGCAACTTTCGTCGCATCCCGCGTGGCCAAAACCGGCGAGCGCGAGGAAGAGGTCATCAAGGCCTTCCTCATCGTGCAGGAAGCCTATGGGCTGGACGATATCTGGCAGAAAATCGAGGCGCTCGACAACCGCGTGCCGTCACAGGTGCAAATCTCCGCCCTCAAGGAGGTTTTCAGCGTGGTCAAACGCGCGGTGACGTGGTTCCTGCGCTATGGCGGCGACAATCTGGATGTCGAGGGCGAGGTCGAAGCCTTCGCACCCGGTATCGAGGTGCTGCGCAAATCCGTACGCCAGCTGGTGCCCGATACAGTGCGCGCGACGCTGGAGCAAACCAGCCGCAAACTGGCGGAATGGGGCGTTCCCGCCGCGATTGCGGGCGATATTGCGGTGATGAAGCTGCTGTCTTCGGCCAGCGATATCGTGAATATCAGCCGCAAATCCGACGACGACGTCGCGGAAATCGCACCCGCCTATTTCATGGTGGGCGAGCGTCTGGGGCTTGACTGGCTGCGCCAGCAGGCGTCGAACATCGTGCCCGCCAACGCATGGCAAGCGCGCGTCATGGGCGGTTTGATGGATGATTTCTTTATCCATCAGGCGGCGATTACGGCGGCCATTTTCTCCGGCGTCAGCCGCAAAACCCGCGTCGATGCCAAGCTGATCGACCAATGGTTCGGCAAACACGCCGAGATGGTCGCCAAAATCGGCCAGATCGTCGACGACCTGCGTGCCGAGCCGAAGGTGGAGCTGGAAATGCTGGTGCTGGTCAGCCAGCGCATCGGCCAGCTGGTGCACGTGGTCAACTAAGGCCCGCGCGTACTACCATTTATCCGGCGGCACGTCGCGCACATGCAGGGCAACCTGATTGCCGGCGGCGTTATAGGCCAGATTGTCAAAACTGACGGCACGGGCGCGGGCGATACCGCGCCCGTGGCTGTCTCTGGCCCGTGCCGGCTCGATGCTTGTCCAGGCTTTCCAGTCAAAACCGGGCCCGGGGTCGGTAATCACGATAAAAATACCTTCAGGCCGCCGCGCAATCACGACTTCTGCGCTTTTCTGGCGGTTGTCGGGCAGGCTCTGGCGGCGTTCAACCTCGGCCAGCCATGTGCCGTCGGCCAGCAGCCTGCTTTTCAGGTCATGGCCGATGCCCAGGCAGCCATGTTCGATGGCGTTCAGCATCAAGGCTTCGAGCCCTGGCGCGATGCGCTGCGGGTCGCGGAACATGCCCGCGGCAAAGCGCGCCAGCGCCGCGGCCTCCGCCACGGTGCGTATCCTAAACTTGCAGGTATCCATCAGGGCAAATCCGTTTTTTATGCTCTCCGCGGCTGCTGCGGCGCTGTGGGCTGCGGTGGGCGGGCTTTGCGGCAGTGTCGTTTGGGCAGGCGTATGCATGGTATATCCCCCTCTGGTTGTCTTTATCGCTCCGTAAAGGCTGTCGACATGGCGTTGCGTACCGGCTTCAACAGGTATTCCAGCACGGTTTTTTCCCCCGTGATGATATCGGCCATCACCGTCATACCGGGCACGACGGTATTGCGCGTATCTTCCCCGACGTGACTGCGGGCAAGGCGCACGCGGCCTTGGAAATACCGCTCGCCGCCGTCACCGGCGAAGCTGGCGGCAGAAATAAATTCCAGCGTGCCCGGAATCGCGCCATAACGCGAAAAATCAAAGCTGCTGCATTTGATTTGCACGTCCTGCCCCGCGTGGATATGCCCGATATAACGGGGCGGTATTTTGAGCGACACCACCAGCGGGGCATCGGCGGGCAAAATTTCCATCAGGGTTTGCCCCGGCTGCACGACGTTGCCGATGGTATTGACGGCAAGACCTTTGACAGTGCCGCGCACGGGCGCGCGCACGTCAAGCCGCGCCACACGCTCCTGCAATTTGGCAATCAGCTCGCGGTTTTGCGCCTGCGCCGAAAGGATACCGTCCAGCCGCTGGTTCACATCGTCCGTGGTGCCGGCATCAAGCGCGGCCAGCCTGTCCTGATACTCGCGGATGGTGGCGTTTGCGGCGGCAATCTGGCTTTGCAGGCTGGCGATTTGTCCGCGCAGATGGTTATGCTGCTGCTGGGTTTCCATCACGCGCGCTTCGGGCATCACGCCCTGACGGTGCATTTCCTGCCGCTTGGCGTAAAGGTCGGATACAATACCGAAATTCTGCTGTGCGGTGGTTAATTCCGCACGCAGGGCGCCGATGGCCTGTTTTTTCTGGTCGATCTGCTGGCGGATGACGCCGCGCTCTTTTTCCTGTGCGGCCTGCATGCTGGCGAAAAAAGCCTCCTGATCGCGCATCATGCCCAGGCTTGCGCGCGCTTCGGGCGGGAAAACGGGGGCGCGGTTTTCAAGAAAGGCGCGCAGGCGCTCTTCCTGCAGGCTCAAGGCGAGGGTTTGTTCTTCGGCGCGGCGGAGGTCTTTTTCGATACCCGCGCCATCCAGCCGCAGCAGGATCTGTCCTTTGTCGACGCTGTCGCCTTCCTGCACCAGAATTTCGCGCACAATGCCGCCTTCAAGGTGCTGTACGGCCTGCTGGAAACCGCTCGGTACGATTTCTCCCGGCGTGCGGGCAATCTCGTGAATATTCGCGAAGGCAGCCCATGAAATAAACCCAAGAAAGGCAAAGCTGACCACCGCCATGGTCGCGCGCACAATACGCGGACTTGCCGTTTCCTTGAGACGGATGGATTGCGATAGCAATCGCAGCTGCTTTTGTCGTTTTTCGTTGCTCATTATGCGGCCTCCCTTAAATGGCGAAGCATGTCTTCGCGGTTGCCAGCGGCAGCTTTGGCGCCGCGGCGCAGATGAATAATCACGTCAGACAGCGCCAGAAGATCGCCGCGGTGCGCAACGGCGATAATCGTGCGCTTGCCGTGCGACTGGCGGATATAGGTGCGCAAATTCTCGCCCGCCGTGCCGTTCATCAGCGTATTGGGCATTTCATCAATCAGCACGACGGCGGCATTTTGCAGATAGGCACGCGCCAGCGACAACCGCGCCGCCAGCGACGGCGTCATACGGATTTCCGCCATGGTCTTGTCGAGGTTATGACGGCAATCTTCCCAGGCATCTGCCAGCAAGAGCGCGTTTTCAATATCACTTTCGCTGGCAAACGGGTTGCCGATGGCGATATTTTCGCGCAGCGTCCCCGGAAAGAAATCCGGCTTTTGCGGGACATATGCAATTTGCCGCCGCAGCTCTGCCGCGTCCATCTGGCGGATGTCGTATCCGTCAATCCGCACAGCGCCCGTTTCGGGGCGGTATAGGCCTTTGACGAGTTTGAGCAAGCTTGATTTTCCGCTGCCGTTGCGCCCCGTGACAGCGGCCATGCGGCCGGGGGGCAGATCGAGTGACAGGGATTCTATGGCGGGCAGCGCAGCGTTTTCGTAGCGCAGTGTAACATTATCAATCACAATATGACCACGCAGCATGTTCAGGCTTGCGGCTGTCTGGGCAAGGTCGGCTTCGGTTTCCAGATCCATCAGGCTATCGACCTGTTCGATGCTGCTGCGCAGCTGCTCCAGCCGCGGGATCATGGTGCAAAGACTGTAAAACGGCAGCAAAATCCGCCAGACCAGAATCATTGATGCCACGAGCGCGCCGGTGGTGATGCTACCGCTCCAGATAAGGCCGACGCCGAAGCCGACCGTCAGCACGGCCGAAAAAACGGTTAAGGCATGCGCCAGCGTTTCCGCAACCGTGCCCAGATAGGAAAGCCGGAAAGCCAGCACGGCATCGCGCCCCGTCAGCGTGGAAAATTTATCTTCCCATGCCTTGCCAAGACCGTTGACGCGGATGCTGCGCAGGCGTTCATAGCTTTCGATAATAAATTGTTGACGCGCCGATGTTGCCTTGGCGGCCAGACGCATCACGCGGCGTATGCGCGTTTGCATGGCGAAAAACAGCGCGGCATAGGCGCCAATCATGCAAAGCGGCACCAGCACCAGCGGCCCTGCAATCGCCCACATAACGCCGGCGGCGATAATCACGAAGGGGATTTCAAGAAAGGACAGAAATACAGCGCTGCTGAAAAAATCCCGCACCGATTCAAACGTGCGGATGCGCGCCACCTGCGCCGCGACCGATGCGCGTTCAATCAATGCAGGCGGCAAGCCGATAAGGTGCGCGAAAATACGGCTGCCGACCAGATTGTCGAGGCGTGCCGTCATCCACGCTAAGCCTTCGGAGCGGATATCGCGCAGCGCCCATTCCGCAATCAGCGCCATGGAAACCCCGGCCGTCAGCATAGCCAGCGAAGAAAGGTCATAGGGGGAAATCACGCGGTCATAGACCATCATGATAAAAACGGGTGGTGCCAGCGCAAAAATATTCAGCGCAAGACAGGTCACCAGAATCTGCCAGAAAGAAACCGAAAACCGGCTCACCAGTGCGCTGAACCAGCCGCGTTTGACGGCGGCGCGCATAAAACGTGACGTGTTTTGCACATGCGGGTCGTAAGGGGTAAAAAAACAGGCGGTGCCGTTTTGTGCGGTCTCATCGTGACGGCGCGGTATGGGGCGTATATCGTGGCGGGCGCTGTCGTAGACGCTGAATTCGCCGTCTTTTTGTGAAAAAATCACATAGGGCGCATCTTCCTTGCTGTCCGGAATAAACAGACAGGGCAGAAGACGCGGGTCAATCTCGCGCATGTCTACTTGCAGGGTATCCGAATAATAACCGAGCTGCGCCATGGTGCTGCGCAGGCCGGTCAGGTCATTGCCATGCACAGCCGTCATGGAATCGAGCAGCCGCCGCGCCTTGCAGGCGGGATCCAGCGCCAGCACCAGCGCGGCAAGGCAGGCCAGCCACGGACTGCGGCCATCGCCGCTGCGCCATGCGGGTTTTGATAAAAGATCCATCAGGATGTCGATCGACACTTTTGCTGCATCGGGCGACGTCAGGGGACTGTTTTTGCGGGCAGGCTGGGCTGTCATGGCAGGGCTTTCTGGTGCTGCGGGGTTGCCGAATGTCCGGTCACGTCATGAAGACGGCCGTTTTCCAATTTGTAATGCCGCGCCGCAAGACCGGTCAGGTTCGCATCTTCGGAAACCAGCACAATCGCAGCCTGCGGCGCAATGCGTGCCAGCAGGCGGAAAACCATGTGGTATCCATCGCGGTCGAGGGCGCGGTCGGCTTCGTCGAACAAAATGATTTTGGGATGCGATGCCAGCACACGGGCGATGGCAATGCGCTGGCGCAGGCCGGGGGGCACATCGTCGCCCCCTTGCGGTTGTAAAACGGTATCATAGCCGTTCGGCAACTGCGCGACATCGCGGTCAATCAAAAGCTCCCGCGCGAGCGAGAAGGCGGCCTTTTCCGGCACAAGGCCGAAGCGCGTGAGGTTTTCGCGGATGGTGCCGTGAAAAATAATCCCCTCCGCCGCCAGATAGCCGATATGGTCTGGCAGATGTTCGGGCGGATAACGGCGCGCATCGACATTGTCGATCATCACCTCGCCCCTGTCAGGCGGATAAAGGCCGGAGAGAATTTCCAATAGTGTTGTTTTACCGCTGCCGGGCGTGCCGCTGATGGAAATGCTCTCCCCCGGGCTCAGCGTGATATTAATATCGTCGAGGATATGGCGAAATCCCAGTCCGCGGGCGCTCAGGTATCCGCCGGGCAGGGGTAATTGCGGCGCGGGACTGCGGCGCACCAGCGGCAGGGTGAAAATCTGTTCGACCTTCGCGCGGGCAAGAATGTATTCCTGATACCGCGCCCACAGGGCAAGCCCGCGCTGCGCCGGTTGCATCAGGCGGCCCGACAGCTGCAATGTCGCAATCAATGCGCCAGTCGTGATACCGCCGCCGATAACGGCGACAGCCCCCGCTGTCATGACGGCGACCATCATCAGGTGGGAAATCATGGTGCCGAAGTTGAATGCGCGGGTCGATGCCTCGGCGGCGAAAAAACTGCCCAGACCGGATTTTTCCTGAAGGTATTCATAGCGGCGCGAGAGCAGGTTTTCGAGCGCGAAGGCCTTGACGGTATGAATCCCCTTCAGGCATTCGACAAGATACTCATACCGCTCGTCATCTTCGGCGTCGCGGCGGGCGAGGGCGGCCTGCAGCTTGCGCCCCTGCAAAAGCGATACGCCGATAAAAACAGCCAGCAGTAGCAGCGGCACCAGCGTGAGCGGCGGTGCGATGTAGAAAATGACGCCCAGAAAAACGGGAATGAAGGCCAGTTCGGCAACCGTGACGGCGATATAGCCGTTTTCGAAATCCTTGAGCCTGCCAATGGCGGCCATGCGGTGCAGGAATTCACCAATACCTGTGCTGCGGCTGCGTGCGGCATCGGCAGACAGCAGGCGGCGCATCGCGGCGGTTGATATCGCGTGTTCATAAACGGCGCCGCGCCAGCCCATCATCCACGCGCGCGCCAGACGCAATCCGGTTTCGCAGGCGATGGCAAAAATCACGCCCGCCAGCAACAGCGGCAAAGTGCCGGATTCCGGATTGGGAAGGATGCGGTCATAGACCTGCAATGTCATGATGGGGAGGGCAAGCGACAGCAGATTGAGGGCAACCGTACCCAGAAGAAGGTAAAATCTGTCTTCCTGCGCAGCCGCCGGCGGCGTCATACCGGGGGGGCTGTGCAGCTGTCGCCTTGCGGCGGCTTTGGGTGATGTCATCCGAACAGTCCTCCGCCGTGGCCGTTAAAAAGACCGGAGAGCAGGCCGCCGCCATGATCGCTGCCAGACGGCAGCAGGCCGAGACCTTCAACGATATTGCCGACAGGCTCCGGCAAATGCAGCGCGCCATCGGTGATGCCACCCATGAGGCCGCCAAGCCCCTCGCTGCCCAGAAGCGCACCGGCATCCAGCTGCGGCCATGCGGCGTCGCCGCCGCCCTGTGGCCCGCTGCCCAGCAGGGTGCTGAGCACATCCTCCACGCCTTGAACCGTGCCGTCCAGCAGCGCCATCGCACCATGCGCCGTGCCTTCGTCGCTGGCGGCTTCGCCAAGCAGGCTTTGCGCGATATCTATCACCTCACCGGCAACGGGCGTTACCAGCGGGATATCCACGGTCACATTGACGTCATCCAGTAGCTGGATGCCTGCCAGTGTGGTGTCGAGCCCGATGGTCAGGCCGTCATCGCCCTGCTGGAGGCCAAGGCCAAGATCGATATCGCCGGTGATATTTTCAACCGTGTCGAGGTTGATATCGATTTGCGGAAGGCCGATGTTATTGTGAACAGCGATGTCGGTGTCATCGGCACCATCCGGCGGAGGGGGCGTGAGAAGATTATCTGTCAGGTTTTCGACAATCCCGCCGACGTCATCAAGGACGGGCTGCACGGCACTGGTAACGCCGCCGAGAACAGGGGACGCTGCTTCCAGAGCTTCCGCAATAACGGGAGACAGCAGCGGGATATCTACAGCGACGCTGACATCATCCAGCAGGTTTACACCGGCAATCGTCGTATCGAGGCTGACGGTCAGGCCGTTATCACTGCTGTTCAGCGACAAACCAAGATCGATATCGCCGGTGATGTTTTCAACGGCGTCGAGATTAATACCTATTTGCGGCAGGCCGATATCGTTCTGGACGGCAAGGTCGCTATCGTCTGCAGAATGATCGCTTTGGCCGATGCTGCCAAGCGTGTCTTCAAGGGATGATACGATTCCTTCGGTTGTACCCGCGACGATATCTTGCAGGCTACCGACGACGCTGCCAATGATATCTTCGGCAGCTTCTGCCGGATTGTCGAAAAGACCTGCCAGTGTTTCGGGGGCAGTCAGATTTGATAACATATCCGACATCGGCGCCAGCGCGCCGTTCACCACGGGCATAATGACGGGGGCATTGATTTGCGTATCAAGGTTGATCACGGGTAAATCGGCAACAAGCCCATCAAGGGTGATGCCAATGCCGTCGCCGCCAATAATGTCCAGCCCCAGTGCGATATCAATATCGCCGATCATGTTTTCAAGAACGTCAAGGTTGACATCCAGATTCGGAATCCCCAGATCGGTGTGCACCTGCAGGTCGTAATCTCCGTTCATGGGCGGCGGTGCGCCCAGCAGGCTGCCGATAATGCTTTCGACCGTCGTCGAAATGCCGTCCAGTAGCGGCTGCGCGATTCCTGTGACGATATCCACAACAGGATCCGCAATCGTTAGAACTTCGCCAATCAAGGGATTGAGGAGGGGGATATCAATGTTGATGACCCCCTCCAGAACGGGGATATCCAGCAGAACCGTATCGAGGTCGATAGTCAATCCGTCATCGGGATCGAACCCGATACCAATACCAAGGTCTATATCCCCAACGATATTTTCCAGCGGGTCCAGATTGATGTCGATAACAGGCAGACCGATGTTGTTGTCGCCAAGAATGTCGATGTCACCGCCATTGTTGCCGCCGTTATTGCCACCATTATCGCCGCCACCATTGTCGCCGCCACCATTGTCGCCGCCACCATTGTCGCCGCCACCATTGTCGCCGCCACCATTGTCGCCGCCACCATTGTCGCCGCCGCCATTGTCTC
>Ga0206118_100097_pt1 | contig 122350 bp, 112 predicted proteins | sample 3A20Ametagenome_FD_177999 | JGI IMG/M metagenome (GOLD analysis project Ga0206118, IMG submission 177999) | Enriched microbial communities from leaf-cutter ant dump, University of Wisconsin, Madison, United States - 3A20A | ecosystem: Environmental > Terrestrial > Nest > Insects nest > Nest...
CCTTCGGGCTGATATTGGTACTCGCATCAAAATAATTATCGTAAAATTTTTGTTCACCGGATGTCGCCATCGTATTAAAGGCCGTCCCATACTGTATATTATATCCATTACCACTGAAAGAGTTACCGGAAATTCCCGAAGCATTATTATTGTTAAATATTCTTAATCCATAGGAAGCCTGATTTTCATTACAAGTGATTATAGTACCCGGGCTGGACATTAGTTGTATAGCTGTGCCATTGTTATTCTGATTTACTACAGAATTATAGTCGATAAAATTATTTTGTCCCCCGCTGACAGATATACCGGCCGTACCGTTTATAATGGCCATAGGCCCATTGCCTGTATCTGTATTCCACCCTACTCTGGCGAAATAGGTATTATTCAAGGATACTATCGGGGCAGTAGATAGGATCGTGCTGCCATCGCTCAGATCGTATGCATAGTTAAACATAAAAGCCCATATATGTGCGTACGGAGCAATACCGCTTAAAGAATAAGGAGAAGCTTTAGTCCTGATATTATTAAAAGAAATTTCAGCCCGGGAATTATGAGATAATCCTATAATGCCTTGTTTGTCATTAAAAAAGGTATTGCCTCTTACTGTACTGTGGTATCCGTTAAATCCTAATATGTTGGCAGCGATGTCATTATTGGAAAAATTATTGTCCTGAATATCCAGTTCAGAAGAAATCGAGTACAGGGCTAATTTATTAGAACTAAACCTCGAATCATTTATATTAATAAGGCTATTCGAATATACCGATTCGACGCCGTAACCATTTCGGCTGAAGGTGAGGTTATGCCCCTGCATTGATGAGTAGCTCATACTTAATCCCACTTCATTATCGAACAAAAAAGTATGTGCCAAATCTATGGGTGACGCGTCATAAAGCACTATGCCGTACTTATTATTACTGATCACGGTACCGGCATTGACCAGCGATGCAGCTGCGGTAATAATATCAGCTGTCATGGGACTGTATGCCGGATCATATGCCCTGATACCGCAAAAATTATCAAAGATATCTACTCCGTATGTCAGTAACGTCGAATTATGGTTAAGCCATACTCCAGTGGACGCACCACTGATCGTAGTTTTTTCACTTTCGATGGTCGATCCGTTCATGGCCATAATATGTTCCCAGTTATTGTATTCCGGGCATTTATAGAAATTAGTACGGAAGGTATTGAGATCCATGTTTTGATTGACTATTATCTTCGATCCAGCAGTTAGGATAATATCATTGTAAAGGTTGTATAACTGTGTACCAAAAAAATAATCCATATCAACGATCAATGTCCCATTGACCACTATCTTCTGCGGTGTAGACATACTGAACGGGCCAGGGCCTAATCCATTCGGTGTCAATAAGTCACCGGAGCCGATCCATGCAGATACTGTATTAATACCATTCAGCACTTTATAATCATCCACTTTAAAGGTAGTTATAGAGTAGATATCAGTTGGGTCAAACTGGTTGACCAATTTTAAAGTAAAAACAGCTCCCGGGATGAGCAAACCTCCCTTCAGACACTTTCGTATTTCAGCGTCATGAATAGGAAATTCACTTGCAGTGAGTCGCGTATTGAGCGGGTTTGTTGATGTCCCGACTGTAAATCCGCCAATATCGGTTATAGTGAAGGCTGCAGTGGGAAACTCAAGTTCGTATATATAATCAGTGCAGTCATCGCTTTTGTTGGTTGTAACGATACAAATTGAACCCTCTCCTTTACAGTAAAAACCTTTTGTTTCAATAAAATAGGACTGTATACACTGGCCATTCGAATGATATGCCATACCATAACACATTAAAATAAAAAACAATTTACAAGGTAAAATGAACGCTTTTTGAAAGGAATGTAATTTGATCATTCTTTTTAATATTTTTGAGTCTTATTGATTTTCAAATATAGTTTCTTTAGAAAAAAATGCTTCTTGATTTGTTAATTAATTTCAAATTTTAACATTTGATGAAAAAAAATTGCTTTGTTTTATGTCTCACATGTTTAACCCTGATTTCGAACGCTCAGACAGGCAAGCTTTACGACGACAGCCAGGTCTCCGAAATTTATATATACATCGACGCTGACACATTGCAATATGTTATTGACAATAAGATCAATGATGAATATTTCCGTTCAGCCTTTGTTTTCAATGACCTGGCAAAAAGAGATACCTTATTGGATGTCGGCTTTCGTCTCAAAGGCAATACTTCGCTTAATAATCAGAAGAAGTCATTCAAGCTAAGCTTTAACACCTTCGAAAAAGGCAGAAAATTTCAGGGGGTCAAAAAACTGAACCTTCTGGCTAATGTCAATGATCCGACGATGATACGCCAGAAGCTGTATTATCATATCTACGGTAAATGCAGCCTCCTGATAAGGAGAGCAGCCTTTGTCAGGGTCTTTATCAATGATGAATACAGGGGCCTGTATACCAATATCGAAGAGCCGGATGACGAGTGGATCGAAGACCTGTTCGAATCGAATAAAGGCAATCTCTACAAATGCACCTACCCTGCCGATCTTGTATATCAAGGTGATGATCAGGATTATTATAAAAATATTTTCAATGACCCTACCACCCGCGCCTATGATCTGAAAACCAATGAAGAGGAAGACGATTATGCTGGCCTGGTGGAGCTGATCAAATTGCTGGATAAGCCGCAGGACAATGATTTTGCTGAAAATGCAAAGCAAAAGATCGATATCCGTTCCGTACTGAAATCCTATGCGGTCGATATCGCCACCGGTAACTGGGACGATTATTTCTACCTGAAGAACAATTACTACCTGTACCATGAGCCGGCCACCGGACACTTCCACTATGCGGCCTATGATACGGACAACAGCTTTGGTATCGACTGGCTTGGCATTGACTGGGGAGTGAGAGATATTTCAAAATGGCATCATTCGACGGAACCACGGCCGCTCATCACCTCTCTGTTGTCTGTCCCGGAGTACAACCAGCTCTTTATTCAATACCTGGATTCGGTGACCCGTTACGTCGTTCCGGCCGATAGTTTATTTCCCGTTATTGACCGCTGGCACAATCTGATCACAGATGCTGCCGCCAGCGATCCGTATTATTCTAAAGACTACGGTTATGATATCAACGACTTCCATGACAGCTATACCAGGGCTATCGACAGTCATACTCCTTACGGGTTGAAACCATTTATTGAAAGAAGATCCCAACATACCTTACAACAAATCAACAGGCTCGAAAGAGCCTCAGCAAGGCCGGAATTATTTCAAATAGTTCCCAATCCTACCAGTAGTTATCTGATCATTATTGGTCAGTTTACCTCAAAGATCCAATCAGTAAAAATATTTAATCAGTTCGGAGCAGAACAGCCCTTTAATTATTTGTCTGCAGACAAAATCAGTGTACGGCATTTGAAAGCTGGGGTATATATATTACAGATAAGGGCAAATGACCGGTCCGCGATGTTAAAATTTATTAAGCTTTAAATATATAGAAGAATAACCGGCCGGCCAGGTAAAAATCCTTTATCACAAAATTAAACCTGCATCTGATTTTGTAATCACGATTTACCGGTGGCTTGTTCGGGATTTCTATTTGACGGAAAAATGTTCCCGAAGCCCGGCTTGCTATTTCTTCTTTTTCTCCCAGAATTTCCAGTTAAACTCCTTTTTCTTCGCAGGTACAATGATGTACCGCAGGGATAAAGCTGTCTGACTGTCAAAGATCCTTTCCCCGCCGACAAAGTTGATGGCAGGCTTGTAGTCAAAAGATGCCAGTAAACGACCAAAACGCATTTCTATGCCACCGATTGCCGACAGGCCGTAGCTGTTCTTTCTCCCGTCACGATCTTTGCCATACAGACCGACATGAGGGCCGGCTCCTATATAAAAATTCAAACCTTTGAAGATCATTTTCTGGTGCTGCTCATACAACAAGGTAATGGAGGTCTGGTCATTAAAAAAGCCTTTCTGTATGATCCCTTCCAGCGTCGAAGATTCAAGCAATAATTGCTGGACCGTCAGGCCGAACTCCGTCCCTATGCGTATGCCCGCAGCTGTCCTGTACTTTTGAGCCTGTAACGGAAGGAAGGCTATTCCGAGAAAAAATAATACCGAAAGTCCCCGCATTTGTTTTTTGTTTCGCAAGATTAATAAGATATTTCGAACTTTTAACGAAATGGACATCTAATAATCATATAGGAAAATTGTTGAACGCTTTTAAATATTTCCTAAAATTTTATTGCAGAGCGACGACCTTATACAACGTACACTCGACCTTTGTCTACGAATTTACCGACTTTGTTTTCCACCATACCGTTCCTCCGGGCAGTTGGAAAAAACTTACTGAGGTCCGGAAGAGATTATTGCGTGACCAGACCCTCATACCCAACCTGGACCTCGGTGCCGGCAGCAGGTCACACCAGGCAAACGAATCGGTCAGCATAAGCAGGGTCGCCTCCACAGCTGTCTCCGGTCCTCTGAAACTGAAATGGCTGCATAATATCTGCGCTTTTCTGCAGCCGAATCTCATCCTCGAGCTGGGCACTTCTCTCGGCATCTCTGCTGCCTGCATCGCCCCTTGCGCTGACAGGATGATCACTATAGAGGGCAATCCCACCATCGCCGGTATAGCAAAGGGAATATTCAACGAGCTGCATTTGCACAACATAGAGCTCATGATCGGGCATTTTGATCATGTTCTACCTTCCATCCTGGAAAAGAACAAGCCCGGCCTGGTGTATATCGACGGCAATCATACCTATGAGGCGACCATCACCTATTTCAGGATGTTGGCTGAGCCCGGAAGTAACGAAGATCTAGTGCTTGTCTTCGACGACATTTACTGGTCGGCCGATATGTTAAGAGCATGGGAAGAGATCCGGAACGACCCCAGATCCAGACTGACCATCGATCTTTATCACTTTGGCCTTGTTTTCTTCAACACCAGGATCATAGCGCCCAAACACTATACACTGCTACCGGCCAGCTGGAAGCCGTGGCACATCGGATTCCGGCCGGTCAAATAAAATATTCAAGTTTCTTTGAAACTTGAAAGGAAACAGTTGGCAGCCATAATCTCCTGGAGACATATAATGCCTGGTTGAGTTGCCCAGATATCATTAAGTTGTGACGCCCCAGCACAATTATTCAATAACCACACAATTATATCTGCACAGCAAGCCAAGTAAAACAAATATACTTATTTTGGTTACATTTTTATATTTTTGTTCATATTTTGGTGACAAAATGAATGAAATAAAAAATGAAAGGATCAGTGGCAGAGGGGCACAGATCAATACTCATAACCGGTTTGACAAACACAACCGCCAGGGAGAAGATATATTCCGCGATGAATGGGAAGAAGAGGAAGAAGCGGACAAAACAGAATACATACGCATCTACCCAAAAACGATCATCAACAAAGTCGAGAGTCCCGATGTCGGGCTGACCTATTCCATGAATCCCTACCAGGGATGCGAGCACGGCTGTATATACTGTTACGCCCGCAGCAGCCACAACTATTGGGGATACAGCGCAGGACTGGATTTTGAAAGAAAGATCCTGTATAAAGAAAACGCTCCTGAGCTGCTTGCTGAAACTTTTGAAAAGAAAAGCTGGAAAGGTGAATGTATCATGTTATCAGGCAATACAGACTGCTATCAGCCTATAGAGAGAAAATTAGGCATCACGCGGAAAATTCTCCGCGTTTGCCATGATTACCGGAATCCGGTCGGTATCATTACCAAAAACTCACTTATCGAACGGGATATCGACATCCTTGCGCCCATGGCCGCTCAGCGCCTCTGCCAGGTGCTGATCACCGTCAACTGTGCCGATGAATCGGTAAGAAGATTGATGGAACCGCGTACTGCCAGCACTTCTAAAAGAATCCAGACCATACGCAGGCTCAGTGATGCCGGAATCCCTGTGACACTTATGATCTCACCCATCATTCCCTCTGTCAATGACCGGTACATACTCGACATTATGAAGATGGGAGCCGACGCCGGAGCCATAACAGCAACCTATGTTATCATCAGGCTCAACGGTGATGTCGCTACCCTGTTCAAAGATTGGATAAAAAAGACATTTCCCGATAAAGCCGAACGTGTCATTCACCAGATCGAGGACATCCACGGCGGGACCACCGAAGATTACCGATACGGTACAAGAATGCGCGGAGAAGGTCATTTTGCGGAAATCATCAGGCAGCAATTCATGATCGGAAGGAAAAAATATTTTGGTGACAAGGTCATGCCGGCCTTAGATTCGTCCAGGTTCAGAAGGTTTGGCAACGGGCAGATGAGCCTGTTTGATGAGATAGATGGTTAGCCTAAGCAAGAATGGATTACAGCAGACCGAGATACAATGAAAAAAGGGACTGAACGTTTATGCAACGGTCAAATAGACAATGGCATAGCTGAATCTTGCGCTTTCCGGGACAAAAAGCAAAACTTTATCACCCTTTTTCAACTCCTTTTCCCGGGTAAGGCCGTCCAGCATCGCATAAGCTGATGCAGCGCCTATATTGCCAACCTGAGGGAGATTGACATACCATTTGGATTCCGGGATAGAAATGTTCATATTTTCAAATTCTTCAACGATCTTTTTCCAGAAGAACATCGAGGACAGGTGTGGCAGAAAATAATCAACGTCCTCCATATGGAAAGATCGTTTTGCCATGACCGATCTGAGGAACCTGGCTCCGAACGGAACTATATTATCGCTGAGGAGCCTCACATCCTGCTTGTATGCAAACACGCTCTTCTTAGCCCATTCATCCGTACTCATTTCACCAAAGGAGTGCAGGTCAGCACTTCCGTTCTTATCAGCGCCGAGATACATGCAGGTATCGATCTGGTCAGCAAAGCTGGTGATCTCGATCCACTCGATTTTGAAATTGATCTTTCCTTCCTCCGGTCTGTTGCGAAGCAGAAATGCACCGGCCCCATCGCTGAGCATCCAGCGGAGAAAATCTTTTTCAAATGCCAAGATGGGATTGTCCTCCAAGGTCTTCATATCGTCCATCTCAGCCTCAAACTTATTGCCCTGCAAGTATTGCGAAACACGTTCGCTGCCGGTGGAGACGGCCGTATCTGCTTCACCCGTAAGCACTGAAAAATAGGCGTATTTCAGAGCCTGCATGCCTGAGCAACAGGCTCCTGCCGCGCTGATGATCTCTACGCCTGTCGTATCCAGTTCGCCGTGGACCATAGATGCAAGGCTGGGGAGAAGCATATCAGGACTTGAAGTACCGCAGGCCAATACCTTCATTTCACTCTGAGGCATTTTATCGTCAAAAAGGCCTTCAACGGCATTGGCCACAAGCTGCGCATTGGAGAAACGGAACTTCCCTTCCCGGTCGAGCGCATAAAAACGGTTCCTGATCCCGTTACTTCTCAATATAATGGCACGTGATCTCGATGGTTTTCCTCCGGCAAAACCGAGCACTTCTTCCATCTCATTGTTGGAAACAGGCTCATTTGGAAAAAAAGTATTAATGCGTGTGATATAAACCTCCCGGAGTTCACTCATCGTGACAAAAAATTGATTAATTGAATTTTAAGAGTGCAAACATAGCACTTTCAATCAGGATAAAGCAAATATTTCTTTCGGAGCTCTTTAAATTTATCAAGCCCCGGCTTCCAGCTCATCCTGATCTCGGCCTCACTTCTACCCTCCTTTACCTGTCGTTGGAATGTATTGTTGCCCATCAATTGATTGATGAAGTTATTTTTCAGAAAAAAGCCGGGTTTATCCTTGTATGCGGCATATGCATCCAGAAGGTAGGCCAGGTTGATCCTTGCCTCACTACGGACCTGTTCAATGCTCAGACCGCTCAGATCATAACCGCGACACTTTTTACCCTGCAGAAAAGGAGATGTGGCGCCCGGCCGCGGTTCCGGGGTAAAATAATAATCTCCCGCGCCCGAATCAGGGCCTCCGTATACCTGGAACTGCTTGTCAGTGCCACGTCCGACACTGAAGTTGGTACCTTCAAAAAGGCAAAGCGAAGGGTAAAGCAGGACTGACAGCTGATTGGGCAGATTGGGCGATGGCTTCACGGGCAGGATATATGGCTTCTGATGATTGTAGCGGGCGCAGCTTATGACCTTCAGCATACACTGCGCCTTATCTTTAAGCCAGCCTTCACCGTTCATCATCAGAGCCAGCTCGCCCAGGGTCATCCCATGGACCACGGGAACAGGCAGGATGCCGACAAATGAGGTATAGGCCTCTTCCAGAACGGGGCCATCAATATAATGACCATTGGGATTCGGCCGGTCAAGAATAAGTAATGACTTATTATGCGCAGCGCAGGCCTCCATGAGATATTTCAACGTTGAAAGATAAGTATAGAAACGCGCACCGACATCCTGTACATCGAAGATCACCACATCGACTTGCTCAAGATCAGCGCCATCGGGACCTTTCTTTTTCCCATATATAGAGACAATAGGGATACCGGTCGCCTTATCTTTACTATCGCTGATCTCCTGTCCTGCGTCAGCGTCTCCCCTGAATCCGTGCTCCGGTGCAAAAATCACTTTTACATCGATTTTTTTCCCCATCAGAACATCGACCAGATGACGGTCGCCGATCATCGACGTGGCATTGACGAGCAGACCTATCCTTGCATTCTTGAGCAGTGGGACATATTGATCAACCTGGTCGGCGCCCGTCAATATCTGTGTGCCTTCCGCATGATCTGCAACAGGTGCCTGAGCAGGAGACGGATGATCTTTAGTACCGGAATGGCTGCAACCAAGGTTAAAAATAAGAGTAAAAAACAGCCATAAAGCTTGAAAACCCATGATTAAATGATTTAACAGGTAATTTTATTTAAACCGGCGCAAGAGGATTATTTCAGCAAGCAGAAACACTAGGGCCGCTATCAGCAGGTATTTCCATAACGACAGGCCCGAATCGCCCTCCTGGATAACTGAAGCCAGATTGGTTTGCGCCTTTTTATCCAGGACCCTGACATGATCGCTTTCATAGGACTTTAGCTGATCCATCGTCATAAAGTCCATCCGGCTTTCTTTTCTGTCATAATTAAAGGCATATAGTCCGGCTTTCTCCAGGGAATAAATGCCGGGAAGGAGACTTTCCTTACCCGTATTGATGAGCGTCTTTTTTCCTTTCCGTACCTGCTCGGGAATAAAGGTTTGAGGCCCGGAAAACTTTAGCACCGCATCCTGACCTTCTTTGGCGGTGTTAATCTCAAAGCTTTCATTTTTCCCTATTGTAAATGAGAGCTGGCGCTGCAGATTATTAAATCCCGCCTTAAATAAAAAAGGCACCAGGATCTCGCCGTTTTTAACGAAGTCACTTGAGCCGGGGTTCAACGGTGCCGCAGCCAAAAACACCTGACCGGCAAGCCTTGGATACCGGACCAGGAATGCGCTGCCGTCGCGGTAGGTAAGCAACGGGGTAGCTCCTTTGACCGACCTTGTATTTATGACAAGGTTGTGCTGGCTGACCGGTAGCTTCAGCTGCGATGTCCTTCCCTCAAACACATTCTGAAAGATGTAGTCCCTGGTATTGATCGTATATACCTTTTTCTCACCCGCATTCATCTGACCGCTCACACCGAGGCTGAACACCGAAGAAAGCTGTGCCATCACATTTTGGGATTGAGTACCGGGGAAGATGACGATATTGCTGCCTGCATCGAGCGCCTTGGTCAGCTCACCCGTGAGCCCTGAGGAAGCAGACTTCAATTCGTGCAGGATAATCAGCTGGTATTCAGGGAATCTGCTGTAGTTAACACGGGATGATTCTTCATTCGTAACATTAAAAAGCCCTGAGGTTTGCAATGCGGTATTCAGAAAACGATCCTGGTTACCGTCATTGATAATGAGCACATTGACCTTACTGACCTCATTCCACGCCAGGAAATAGGTATCATCAAATTCGATGGGAGCATCATTGATGATCAGCTCGGCCGACTGGAAGCCGCCTCTAACGCTCAGAACCGGCACCGTATCTATCAGCTCCTTACCGGGAGCGATCTTTTCAACAGGTAGCGGCTTGGCGCTGCCATTATATTTAAGGACAGGCTTCACTGTATTTTCCCTGCTCCCGTCATTTTTTATTTTATAGATCAGCTGATTGGCGATGCCAGGCGCGGCAACCTGGTCCTTAAAATATACGGTATCGATATAGACATTGGCCATCTCGCCCGATTGCAGAGGCACAAAATTGACCTGGATATTGGTATCCCTGATGGAAGCGACATCAGCAGCGCTCTTCTGGAAGTCACTAACAAAATAGGCGTTGTGCTTGCCCTGACCGGCTATCCTGAAGTTTTGCTGCATGGATCTGAAGACGGAGCTGAATGTTTTAAACTGGGGCGAGATGGCTTTTTCATCGATCACACTCAAAGCCTCCTCTTTATTCAGCCATTGCTGGCCATTGACATCCGTATTATTGGTTACGATCTGGAACTTATCATCCGGGCCGAATCCCCTGACGATCTGACGGCTGGTTTCTTTTCCCGTCTCGAGCAGGTCACGTTCCGAAGTCTTCGCTCCCATTGAGAAGCTGTTATCCAGGTAGATAATGGAATAATTGGTCCCTTTTACGACCTTGCCTTTTGTTTCAAAATAAGGCTGAGCGAATGCAAAAACCAGAGCGAGGATGGCCAGGCACCGGGCGGCGAGAACCAGCCATTGACTGATCTTTCTGCGGCTGTTCGAGGCCTGCTGAATAGAGCGCAGAAAGGCGACGTTGGTAAAGTATACCTTTTTATACCGCCTGAAGTTGAATAAATGGATAAGGACCGGTATGGCAATCGCGATCGAGGCGATCAGAAATGCTGGAAATAAAAATTGCATGGTCAAAATTACAATAATGTAATAAAACAAATCCGTCGGACGATAATAAAAAGTCGCTCAGGATAATGATAAATAAACCCGGCCTTATCTTTGTTCAAAAAATCTTTATGGCCTCCTGGTTAAACGGTATTGGTGTAACACTTATTTTGATCGCATTTGTGCTTTTGTCACTGAAAAGAATTCAGCCCGATCATGTCGTATATAAATTATTCAACTTTTTCGGCGCTGGCCTGGCATGTGCAGGCGCCTGGATGATCGGAGCGTGGGCTTTCGTGGTGCTCGAAGGTGTCTGGAGTATGGTTGCGCTCTACTCCCTTTTCAGAAAATAAGAGCTTCCACTTGCAATTAAAAGAATTAATCTAAAAACCGGATTAATTTTATTTTTTTCGAAAATCGCCTGGTTTTTAGCTTCACCCAAAATGTCCTTATTTCTCCCAGATTTCAATCCGGATCAAAATTATATATTAAAATATCGCAACAGCTCTCTAAAATCAAAATTAAGTTTTGGCGTTTTTATTGGACTTAAATTTTCTGACCCGTTTTTAGAACATTTCGGGCCGTTAACCTTTACATTTACAGAAAATGTAAAAAAGTCAGCAAATGGAAGCAAAAGTTGAAAAATTTAAAGGCGGCGCTTATTTGATACAGGACTATGCTTTTGGCACGGATTATATCCCTGAGCGAATGAACGAGGATCAGAAAATGATCCGGGACATGGTAAGGGAATTCGTCGAAAAAGAGTTGTGGGAAAGAGGCCATAAGCTCGATCAGCAATCAGCCCTTATGGAGGAAGCCGGCGCTCTCGGCCTGGTCGGGGCACATATCCCTGCAGCATATGGCGGACAGGAGCTCGACACCATACTCAATACCATCATAGGAGAAGAGATGGGCCGGGGTGATGCTTCTTTCAGCACGACCTTTGCTGCTCATACCGGCATCGGCATGCTGCCGATCCTGTATTTTGGCACGGAAGAGCAGAAGCAAAAATATCTGCCAGGCCTGTCCAACGGAGCCATTAAAGCTTCCTACTGCCTCACGGAGCCCGGATCGGGCAGTGATGCGCTGGGCGCCAGAACGAAGGCTATCCTCAATGAAGCGGGCACTCATTATATCCTCAACGGCCAGAAAATGTGGATCTCCAATGCGGGCTTTGCTGACGTTTTTATTGTTTTTGCCCAGGTCGACGGAGATAAATTCACCGGCTTTATAGTGGAAAAAGGCACGGAAGGAATGATTCTGGGTGAAGAAGAGCATAAGCTCGGTATAAAAGGGTCATCGACCAGGCAGATCTTCTTTGAAAATGCCCCCGTACCGAAAGAAAACATTCTCGGGGAAATAGGCAAAGGCCACCTGATAGCATTCAATGTGCTCAATATGGGCCGCTTCAAACTGGGTGTTCTTGTCGGCGGCGGCTGCAAGATCACCACGACACGTGCTGTAAAATATGCCCTTGAAAGGGAACAATTCAAAGTACCCATTGTCACTTTTGGCGCCATCCAGTACAAGATAGCGCAGATGGCCATCAATGCCTATGTCCTCGAATCGACCAATTACCGCATCGCCAACCTCATCGAAGACTGGAAAACATCAGCCATCGAAGAGGGGCTTCCTTACCAGCAGGCCCTCCTGGACGCAGCAGAAGAGTATGCCATCGAATGCGCCATCACCAAGATATATGGCAGTGAGAGCATCGACTACAACGTGGATGAGCTGCTTCAGATACACGGCGGATTCGGATTTTCGGAGGAATATATCCCTGCCAGGCTTTTCCGTGACACACGTATCAACAGGATATATGAAGGAACGAATGAGATCAACCGTCTTCTCCTCGTCAATATGCTGCTGCGCCGTGTCATGAAAGGTGAGCTCGACATGGTCGGTCCTGCATGGGCCGTGCAAAAAGAGCTGGCCGGCATGCCTAAGATGGAGACGTTCGACGGACCATACCCTGCAGAGACCAAGGCTCTGAACCATTTTAAAAAGATCCTGCTGATAGTGGCCGGCGCCGGGGCTAAATACCAGATGGACGGCAAGGTCGACCTGAAGGAAGAGCAGGAGGTCCTGATGAACATAGCAGATATCATGATCGATGTGTTCAATGCCGAGTCTGTCCTTGCCAGGCTTAAAGAGGTCCGGGATATGGATGATTCCCTGCTGGAAGAAAAAGAAGCTATCCTCCGGGTATTTTTCCATGACGCACAGGACAGGATAGCAAAAAATGCAACCGACGCGCTGGCTTCATTTGCCACAGGCGACGAGCTCAAGGTCATGCTGATGGGTGTTAAGCGGTATACCAAGCTGGAGCCAATCAATGTCAGGCAGTTGCGCAAGAAAATAGCGTCAAAAATTATTGATGCCGGGCAATATCCGTTCTAAATGACCGATACTAAGGCCCGGGACAATTGAGATCCGGTTTTAAGTTTTGTATTTATAATAATTGAAAACTCCGGTAATATGCCGGAGTTTTTATTGGAAAAACTTCATTTATTTAACATTTTGATTACCGGCGAACGTTGTATATTTGAAAAAACAACAAGGACGTCTTGCTGAAAAACCTTTTATATATCATTTTACTTTCCGCCGTGTTTCCTGTAGTTGCGCTTGCGACGCACAACAGAGCCGGTGAGATCATCTACGAGCAGATAGGCGATCTTCGTATCAGGGCATCTATCATTACTTATACCAAGGCATCCAGTGTCGATGCCGACCGGGATAGCCTCATCCTCATGTGGGGAGACGGGACATTCAGCAAAGTACGCAGGGTTAACGGAGGCGGAAAAGGCGTTATTATCGGGCCCGATATCAAATATAACATTTATACATTTGAGCACACTTATCCCTCCCGCGGCACCTATACCATGAGCATGACCGATCCGAACAGGAACGGCGGTATTCTCAACGTCAACCCTCCCAATTCTGAAAACATCCCGTTCTATATCGAAACGACCTTTACCTTTCTCAACTCGACCTTCCAGGGATATAACAACGCACCGAGGCTGTTACAGCCGCCAATAGACGTAGGGTGTATCGGACAGGTATTTACCCATAACCCGAATGCCTATGATATAGATGGCGACAGCCTGGTATACGAGCTGGTAGTCCCGCAGATGGGCGTCGGAACACCTGTCTCCAATTATATCTACCCGGACCAGATCGTGCCCGGCTCCAATAATATCCTTACCCTCAACTCACTGACCGGTGACCTGGTATGGAACGCCCCCCGCAAAAACGGTGAGTACAACATCGCGCTGCGCATCAAAGAATACAGGCAGGGTGTGCTGATATCCTCCATGATCCGCGATATGCAGATCCTGATCCAGAACTGCAACAACCGGCCGCCCCATGTCGAAACCATCGATGAGGCATGCATAGTCGTCGGGCAGACCCTCACCTTCGGCGTTTCGGCCACTGATCCTGACGGAGCAAGCCAAAAGGTCAAACTGACTGCCCTGGGTGGTCCGCTTGTTGTCAATGGGGTTACAGCGGTATTCAATGCGCCTTCCGACTTCCAGACCCCGCCTGTGCATGGCACATTTACCTGGAGCCCGGATTGTAATGCTATCAACAATGAATACTACTCTGTCATCTTCAAGGCTGTCGATAATCAATCGGACACAAGCGGTCTTGCCGATCTTAAAACGGTCAGGATCAAGGTCGTCGGCCCCGGACCGGAAAACCTGAGCGGAGAATCAAGCCTGAACACAATTGTGCTGAAATGGACGGATCCTTATCTATGCCAGGTAACGGAAAATAATTATTTCCAGGGATTCAACATATGGAGGCGCATCAGCAGCAACAGCTTCGAGCCCGATACCTGCAATCCTACCATGGAAGGAAAAGGTTATACCAAGATCGCCTTTGCACAAAAAGCGACCGACGGGCAGTTCTTTACCTATGTCGACAACCAGGTGGAAAAAGGAAAGGCATACTGCTATCGCGTCGAGGCAGAATTTGCCAAAACCTCGCCGGGCGGATTTCCTTATAACAGGGTGCAAAGCCTGCCGTCCAATGAAGTGTGCCTCCAGCTCAATCTGGATATTCCGCTCATTACTAAGGCTTCCGTTCTTTCCACCGGCCTGGATGACTCTGTTCGGGTTGAATGGGTCAGGCCCAGGGTTAGCGATTTTGATACGCTCCAGAACCCGGGGCCTTACCGCTATGTTCTGAAAAGAGGAAATGGTCTCAATCCGGCTACATATGATGAGGTGCCGGGGGCAAGCTTCACCTCTCAACACTTTCTCGACCCGGTCGATACCTCCTTTGTGGACAAAGACCTTCAGACCATAGAGACGCCTTATGCTTACGTTGTCGATTTTTATGCGGGTAATTCGGGAATAAAATATGGCAGCTCTACAAGCGCATCGACCGTTTTTCTGAACGTCGACGGCTCAGATAAAAAAACCATACTTACCTGGAGTGAATCAGTGCCCTGGTCCAATAACAGCTTTACCATATACAGGAAAAACGCGTTGAACACCTTCGATTCGATCGGGGTTACACAGGCCAGGTTCTTTGAAGACAAAAACCTGGAAAACGGCCAGGAATATTGCTATAAGATAAGGACGTCAGGAACATATGGAATTGCAGGTCTGCCGGTACCCATTCTCAACTTTTCCCAGGAAAGCTGCGGCGTGCCCATCGACACCGTACCACCGTGCGCGCCGGTGCTGACGATCACCAACGATTGCCTCAACGGGAATTCCAGCGCAGAAATATTGAATAAGCTATCCTGGAACAACCCGGATGAAGGTTGCGGCACGCCTGACGATACCAGGGGGTATAGAGTATATGTCCGCTACGACGGAGAGGAAGAAGCGGTGCTGATATTCGAGACCAATGATCCCGACCGCCTCACCTTCGAATATGTGAGCGAAGAGTTTGGACTGGCAGGATGTTATTATGTCGTGGCTTTTGACTCCGTATTCAATGAAAGTGTGGAGAGCAATATCGTATGCATAGAGAACTGTCCGGACTACCGGCTTCCGAATGCATTCTCCCCCAATGGCGACGGACACAATGACGTATTCAGGCCTTACCCTTACCGCTTTGTCAACCGTGTCGAATTTAAGGTGTTCAACAGATGGGGCAATATTATTTTTGAGACTTCGGATCCGGACATCAACTGGAATGGTCAGAACAAGGCCGGCAATAATGTCCCGGACGGTGTGTATTATTACACCTGTAATGTTTACGAGCAGATAGATTCCGGGAATGGCGTATTGAAGCCTATAAATCTCAACGGTTATATTGAACTGATCCGTTAAAATTATTTTTTGTTCAGTGAACTTTCTATGTAAAATGACCTTTCCTAATCTGTCAGAATTAAATCATTAGCCATGTTTACCGGCATAGTCGAAACGACCGGAATCGTAACGGAAGTCAGAAAAGAAGGTGAGAAAACACATTATAAGCTCAGCTGCTCCTTTACACCGGAGCTGAAGCTGGGCGAAAGCATCAGTCACGACGGCGTATGCCTCACCGTAACGGAAATCGACGAAAGGCAATATTCCGTAACCGCTATCGACACAACATTACGGACAACCAATATCAGCTGGCAGCCCGGCAGCATTGTTAATCTTGAGAGGGCGATGAAGGCAAACGGCCGGCTGGACGGGCATATCGTGCAAGGCCATGTCGACACAGTCGGTGTTGTACGGAACATCGAACATAATGAGGGCTCCGTATCGATCCATGTGGAAATACCGCTCCGGTTTGCCAAAAATATCGTAGACAAAGGCAGCATCTGTATGAATGGCATCAGCCTGACCATTGTCGAAGCGCGCGACCATGATTTTTCAGTCGCCATTATTCCGCATACCTGGACAGCGACCAATCTGAAACAGCTGAGAGCCAGGGACCGGGTCAATCTTGAGTTTGACATCATCGGTAAGTACGTGGAGCGTCTTATGGCATACAGGTAGACCGCTTCATTTTCCGCTGCTCTTCCCTGCCTGTTGAGCAGCAAATACCGGACATATACCATCCGGGATCTTTAGAGCGCCTGCTTCGTCCTGGCAGTTTTTCTTCCCGTCGAGCAACTGTCTGCGGACAGTCTTTAGCTCCTTTATTCTTTGATCGATCAGCGCGATCTTCTCATCTACCTTATGCAAAACGTTCTGGCAGGTCGCTTCATTCATATCCAACATGTCAAGCAGTTCAGAAACTTCAGTGAGCGTGAAGCCAAAATTCTTTAACCGCCTGATCGACAACAATCGTTGCAAGATCGCTTCTGAATATTCTTTGTAATTGTTAAACCTTCTCTCTTTTTTACCCACAGCTATCAGGCCGTGTTTTTCATAAAACCTGATCGTGTCTCTCGACAAGCCGCACGCCTTGGATAATTCACCTATCAACATGGCTAAGATTTTTTTGATTTTTTACTTGACAGTGGACTATACTCCACGGTTTATCTTTGTAAAAGTAAATACAAAACACGATAAAAATGATAACCCGCCTATTCCATATCCCGGCAATGATCCTGTTAGTATTGGCAGGATACGGCTGCACGACAAACCGCCACGCTACAACAACCATGAAACAGCCAAACAGTACAACTACATGCTCTGATGACTGCACTGCCCGAAATAAAGCCGGAGAGATGGCCTGTATGCTGACCAGCGTTGAGCTGCAGCAGCGGAAAGAGACGGTCATTAAAAGCCTGAGGAAACAAATTATTGAGACAAAAGAGCTCTCAAACGGTTATGCGTTCAGGTTCCCGGGAACAGACGAGGTTCTGGATGAATTAGCAGAGTTTATCAAAACGGAAAGATCATGTTGCAGCTTTTTTATTTTCGGGCTTTCCGTCAGTGGTGACAAAAGTGAGGCCTGGCTGGAACTGACAGGCGCTGATGGAGCCAAAGCCTTTATCCTGTCAGAGCTTGGGCTGGTCAAATAAAGATTTTTTTATTCAATTTAGTCCGTATTATACAGAGATCATCACTCCCGGAATTGCAGTTGTTTCTGACAGAAGCGGTGTCCAGATAGTGAAAGGCAAAAATGTCTTAAGTAGGTCATACTATCCCGCCAACGGGTCAAATTAATATCCTGTAAATAAAATCTTTTTTAATTTGGCAGCTAATCCACAGCAAATGAGTGAGCATTCCTGCCTGAACTGCGGCCATAACCTGGCCGGAAAATATTGTAGCAACTGCGGCCAAAAGTCTGATACACACCGCATTACGCTAAAGCATTTTATTACTCATGACCTGGTACATGGCGTATGGCATATCGACCGTGGCCTCTTTTTTACAGTCCGGGAGGCTGCTCTCCGGCCTGGTAAAGCAGCTATGGAATATATCCGTGGCAAGAGGATAAAATACTATAACATATTCTATCTTTCACTGCTCCTGCTGGGGCTAAACCTGCTGCTTTTACATTATATTCAGCCTTACAGCATCGACCTTAAATCAACGGGAGATATGGTCATAATTAAAAATTTCCTGACGGCAAATACCAAGACGATCCTCCTGATATTTATTCCCGTTTCATCCTTTATCGGGTTTATCTTATTCCGGAAAAGCAAGCTCAACATCCTGGAGCATGCAGTGATAGGCGGCTTTCTTTTTTGCGGTATGAATGTGCTGAACATCCTGCAGATCTTGCTTTCGGCATTTCCGCTTCCGGTCCGCAGGATATTTGATTACTCCATTTTCCCTCTGATAGATATCATTCTGATCCTTTTACCTGCATGGACCTATTACCAGGCCATCGCTGACAGATTTTCAGGGCTCGGATTCGCGATACGGATGATCGTATTCTACATCCTCACGCTGGTCTTCTATATCGTTATTGTGCTCGTGATATTGATGATGGTCAATTATTCCCTGACCGGAAAATGGGAGATGAAGGGATCTTTCTATATATAAACTTCTTATGTAGTACCTGTAAAGATCATTGATTTTTCAACCATATGTGTACTGCCCATACCTGGTCGATCAGGAGACGTTTTCCATCATTATGGATCACAAAGTCGGCCATATCAATTTTCTCCTGTTCCGGCATCTGGCTGCTGATCTTTCGCATAGCCTGCTCTTCGGTGATATGATCCCTGCTCATCAGGCGCGATATCCTGACATCCTCCGGCGCCGTGACGACAATTATTTTATCCATCAAAGGTGAGAAGCCCCCCTCATAGATAAGCGCTGATTCATGCAGGGTATAGGGAGCCTCCTGGCATTCGTGCCAGGACATATAATCTGCCTTCACACGGGGGTGGACAATGCGGTTTAAAGCCATCAGCTTTTCCCTGTCATTGAAAACAATTGCAGCGACATACTTCGTATTATATCGCCCGTCTTCTGAATATGCTTTCTCGCCCAATAGCTTCCTGATATTCCGGATCATATCGGTCTCGGTCGCAATAAGTCTTTTAGCTTCCCTGTCGGCATAATAAACCGGAATGCCCAGCGCTTCAAACATTGAAGCCACAAAAGATTTACCACTGGCGATCCCGCCTGTAATGCCCACTCTAAGCATGCTGATATTTTTCTATCTTAAAATCCAGGGCATCCAACGTAGCCGCATGGTCGACCTCGATACCCAGTACCAGGCTTTTGAACAGTTGAATGAGATAATCATGATCCGTACGCTCCGTAGATAGAATAAGATACGGACTTGCCGCAAGGTCTTTTTCTTCGATCCGGCCCGGAAAACGTTTAGCCGCTTCCATGATCATGGGCATCCTGAAATGATCAAAGGCCACCTTAAACAGGTATCTGGGGCGGATCTCCAGCAGCGAAGCCATAGACAGGACTTCCTTTGCAGAGTCCTTATAAGCCTTGATAAGGCCGCCCGTACCTAATAATGTCCCTCCGAAGTAACGCGTCACTACACATACCACATCGGTCACATCGAAGGCTTCCAATTGTCCTAAGATGGGCTTCCCGGCAGTGCCTGACGGTTCTCCGTCGTCACTTGAACGGTAAGTGATGACCGGACATCCTATCTTGTAGGCAAAGCAGTGATGACTGGCTTTGGGATGCTGCGCCCTTACATGATTGACCGACTCCATAGCAGCATCAGCCGAGCCAACTGGAAAAAGCATGGCAATAAATTTGCTGCCTTTGACCTTGATCTCTGCCTCGTAATATTGATGGATCGTAAACGCCATAATAAAAATTTTACCTGTCAGACAGATTCTGTTCACGTCGCGGCTCCACGTGCATCGACACATAGATGATGCCAAGCCCGGATGCCTTCAGCCTATCCTCCACCCTGTGCGCTATCTCATGACCGTCAAAGACGGATATCCTGCCATCTACTTCCAGGTGCAGGTCCACAAGGTAGTTGATGCCAGCTTTACGGATGTAACATTTTTCCGTATCCAGAACGCCATTGATCTGCAGAGCTATTTTTTTTATCTCTGCTATCAACTCACTATGATTTTGCTGGTCCATGATCTCTCCCCAGGCGGGCTTAAAAATATGATAGCAGTTGACAATGATAACACCCGCCGCGATCAGGGCAGCCCAGTCATCGGCAGCTTCATAGCCATCGCCGAGCAGCAGGGCTATGGAGATCCCGATAAAGGCCGCGACCGACGTAAGCGCATCGCTCCTGTGATGATGGGCATCAGCTCTGAGCGACGTCGACCCAGTCGATTTGCTTCTATACAGAACATAGCGATACATCCCCTCCTTAACAAGAATGATAAGACCCAGAACTATAAGTGTAAAACGGGCCGGAAGCTGATGCGGGGTATTGATATTGACGATGCTCTGGTATATAATATAAGCGGCCGTCAGCATTAAAATGCCCACGACGACAAAGGTCACAAATGTCTCAGCCCTTCCGTGTCCAAAAGGATGATCATCATCCGGAGGACGGGAAGCATACTTGAGCCCGAACCAGACGATGACCGAGCTGATAACATCTGACAGTGACTCCAGCGCATCGGCGACCAGTGCGTAAGAATTGCCGAGAATACCTGCGGCGCCCTTGACAAGGACCATTAACAGGCTGACAATGATCCCGGTCAGGACGGTCTTTAAGCCAAGCCTCCATTTGTGCTCATTCTCAGCAACGTAGCCCTTCTGTGATACATCCATGATGGAACAAAGGTAAATCCATTTTAAATCAGAAAAATAAAAATATGTTCCCAAAGAATTGTGTACTTTTGCGCCTTATTTCAAAAATCAGATGGACAGTATACGTGTAACTTCAGCCCTTATTTCCGTCTTTGACAAGACCGGGCTGGACGTACTGGTTCGTGAGTTAGCCGATCAGAAAGTCACTATATACTCTACCGGAGGGACCTTCGACTTTATTAAGAAGCTGGGAGTGGATGCAATCCTGGTGGAAGATCTGACCGGCTACCCTGCTATGCTCGATGGCCGGGTGAAAACCTTGCATCCAGCAGTGTTTGCAGGCATACTTGCACGGCGTGATGAGGATCACCTGGGCCAGCTTAAGCAGCACAACCTGCCACAGATCGATCTTGTGGTGGTAGATCTCTATCCTTTTGAAGAAACACTCAGGAATACAACCGATGATAAGGCCATTATTGAAAAGATCGATATAGGCGGTGTCTCTCTCCTACGGGCGGCTTCTAAGAATCATGAATCCGTAGCTGTGATAAGCAGGCAGAGCCAATATCCTGTGGTAGCGGAATGGCTTAATTCCGGCAACGGCTGTACGACCCTCGTACAACGCACTCTGCTGGCCTGCGAGAGCTTTGAGGTCACGGCAGCTTATGATATGGCCATCGGGGAATATTTCGCCCTGAAAGCGGGACGCACGCGCTCTTTAAGATACGGCGAAAATCCTCACCAGGCTGCGCGCTTCAACGGCGATCTTGAAGACACTTTTATCCAACTAAGCGGCAAAGATATTTCCTACAATAATATCGTCGATATCGATGGTGCCATAGCGTTAATGGCTGAATTTAAAGATGATCAGCCTTGTTTCGCCATCATCAAACATACCAATCCATGCGGAGTCGCTACAAGACCAGGTGTCCGGGATGCATGGGACGCCGCATTGGCCTGTGATCCGACATCTGCATTCGGAGGCATCATTATCTGCAACCGGCCCATTGATATGGAGACGGCTAAAGCGATCGACGAATTGTTCTATGAGGTCCTCATGGCTCCCGGCTATGCAGATGGCGTAGTAGATCTGTTGAAGAAAAAGAAAAACAGGATCCTCCTTCAATTGAAGACATTTGGTCTCGCGGCAGAACAAAAAAGATCCATGCTGGGCGGGCTCCTGATCCAACAGGCAGATCTCTATCCCGTAGGATCGGAAATATTTAAGCAGGTTACCCGGGCCGCAATTCCTGCAGAGCAGCATGGCGATCTGGTATTCGGTATTAAATGCGTAAAGCATCTCAAATCCAATGCCATCGCCATCACCAAGGACGGACAAATGATAGGATCCGGCGTCGGACAGACCAGCAGGATCGACGCGCTCAATCAGGCCATAGACAAGGCAGCCAGGATGAGCTTCAGCCTCGAAGGTGCCGTATTGGCCTCTGATGCCTTTTTCCCGTTTACCGACAGTGTACAGATCGCGCACAAAGCGGGAATTAAAAGCATAGTGCAGCCGGGAGGATCACTCAGGGATGCCGATTCGATCGAATACTGTGATCAGAATGGGCTGGCCATGTATTTTACCGGCGTTCGCCATTTTAAACATTGAACAGGAACATGGAATTAGCAATAGATGCCGGAAACAGCCGGGTGAAGTATGGAATATTTGAGGAAGGTGAGCTGATGAAGGTCATCATCCATGAGCAACTGGAGTCAAAAGATCTTGAGCAGATCATTACGGAACACAAGATCACAAAAAGTATAATCTGCTCCAGCCGGAGTCTGAGCCCGGAGAATCTGGCCTACCTGCATTCGAGAAAAACAATCATTCTTGATGAAAATACGCCGATCCCGATAAAAAATAAGTACCGTACCCCTCAAACACTCGGAAAAGACAGGCTGGCCGGGGCCGTAGGTGCATATTTTGCCTTCCCGTTTGCCAATAATGTCATCATTGATTTCGGAACGGCAATGACGATCAACTTTATCAATAACAAAGGTGAATTCCTGGGCGGCAACATCGCTCCTGGCTTGAAAATGCGGCTCCAGGCCCTGCACAATTATACGGACCAGTTGCCTTTGACCACTTCCGAAGGAGAGTTCAGCCTCTACGGCATGGATACGGAGCAGGCGCTCAGGAATGGGGCTATTCACGGCATTGTGGCCGAGGTAGAATATTATCGTGCACGATATATAGAAAAATTTTCACCTTTGAAGATCATACTTGCAGGTGGAAATTCCGTTCTGATCAGCCACTATTTGAAAGATTCATACGTTATTAAACCTGATCTCGTTTTAGAAGGACTGAATGAAATATTAAAAATCAATGCTTAGACGCCTTTCCACTTTATTCCTGCTGGTTGCTGCAACGCTTCAACATGGCCTTACCCAACAGTTGCATAATCCTGTATCGAACTACGGTATGGGCGATTTTCTGGACAATGACCAGACAGCGGTTATATCAACAGGCTGGGCTGACCAGACCTTTTATGACCGCTATCATACCAATTTTAATAATGCCGCCTCGTATTCCCATTTACAAAGCACATCTTTTGAGGTCGGTATCAACGCCAAAAATTCGATACTGTCAAGTGGCAACTCTGATTATAGGTTCTGGAGCGGGCAGCTAAGCCACCTGGCTTTGGCCTTTCCCGTATTCAGCCCGTATAACGAGTTGCTCGAGAAAAGAAACAAAAAACTGCATTGGGGTATGGGATTTGCGCTCCGTCCATACACCCAGGTTTCTTACAACTATCAATTCAGTACGGAAGATCCTGCGGTCGGCAAGGTGACCAACTATCATTCCGGAACGGGTGGAACCTATAAGTTATATTACAACAATGGTGTTTCATTTAAAAACATTTCTCTCGGTGTCAGCGCTCAGTATATATTCGGGAAGGTCCTGAGGTCAAGAGAGATCTCCTTCACGGATTATGCTTCCTATTTCGGCAATCTGACCTCTCTGAAAAATGAAGTCTATGTCAAAGGCTTCCAGTTCAATTTTTCAGGGATGTATAATTATATTCTCAACCCGACCGTAAACGGCAAAAAGACGGATTATGATAAGCAGAAACGGTTGACCATCGGAGCCTCTTTCCAGCCTATGTCAAAGCTTCAGTCAAGTGTCAACAGCATCAACTACGTGTACAGCTCTCAGCTTGGAACATCCGTTACCGATACGCTTGGCTCCTCCTCCACCCTCAAAAGTAAGAATAAGTATAATGCTGCATATGGCGCAGGGTTGTCTTATCAGCACGGAGCCAAATGGCAGGTCAATATTAACTACGATGCACAGTTGTTTGACCAATATGCGGTCACAGGATTAGAGGCTAACTATAAAAACTCCGGGATACTGAAAATAGGTGGGGAGTGGTGTCCTGAGCCTAATTCCTACAGCTCTTTTTTCAAAAGATCCAAATACAGGGTGGGCTTCCGCACCGGTACGATGCCGTTGGATCTCAACGGAGAGCAGACCACTGTTACTTCAGCAGTGCTGGGCTATGGTTTTCCGATCTTCGTCAACCGGCAGATATCACACGTAAACATCGCGCTCGAAGGAGGCCAAAAGACCTATGGAGCCGATTTTAAAGAAAAATATATCAGGGTACAGCTTGGATTCAATCTTAATGATGATCTATGGTTCCTTAAGCGGAAATTTGACTAATCCTGTCTCTCTGGCCAATGAACAAAAAAGAGGCTATCCGTTTTAAAGCGGATAGCCTCTTTTTTATAAGGCAAAATATTGATTAGAAACTACGGAAATACAGCAAATAAATGATGATCAGGATAACCAGCGTCAATCCGCCGAGGATCATAAAGAATTTTTTCTGATCCTTCGCATCTTCCTGCAACTGCTCTTTGGTCAGCTTAACATCCTGAGGTCCTGTCTGGGTATAAACTGTATTTGTCCTGCGAAAAGTGCTGCTTTTTGAGTGACTTTTTCTATTCGATCTAGGCATGATAATTCTTTATTAAGTGTTTAAAAAAGCAAGTTTATAAAAATCTGATGAACTTTTGACTATTTGACTGCAATAATTTGGAACAGGACAGCCAACTTATTCACCGATCGCATTTAAGATCGAGATCATGACCTCATTGAGTGAGTCCAGGGCTTCTTCGACCTTCCAGTTGCTCCTGTTTCTCGGTTCGATATAATTGGAGACCGACCTGATCTGCAGGTATTTCTGCTCCATCATACTGCAAACATAAGCGAATGCCGCACCTTCCATACTCTCAAGCTGAGGGTTGTATTTACCCTGAAGCCTTTCGATACCATTGACCGTGCCGGTAACCGTATTGACCGTGACCGAAGACATATTCGGCAGGAATGCCGCACCTTCCGGATCATTGACAAGCCATCCGTCTTCAAACGGTGCTTCTGCCCTGTCGGCGAACCGCAGATCGAATACATCCAGGAAGCTTCCGTCACTTTCGGTCACTCCGATATCTCCAAACGTATCCCTGACAACATTCGCTACGGTAGCCAAAGGAACGCTCCTGTCAAAACAGCCGGCGATACCCGCATTGACCGCCAGGTTATAAGGAGGATGACCAGGCAGATGGCGCGTGAGATGAAAGGACGTATTGACCATGCCCACACCGGTGATCAGGATGTCAACACTTAAAGGGCCACGGACAAACGAGCTTTCCTTCAGACTGAAGTTATCCTCCAGGTATTTAATTGAGGCTGCAATTTCAAAAGGAGTCGCCGATACGATCAATATTCGCTGCATATATCTTTAGATCAATTAACAAAAATAGCAGATCCCGGAAAGGTCATTTGCCACTCACCGCTCCGAATAAGTAAGGTTAAATGCCGGGCTCAGGCCAAGCTGCAGATGCTGTGCTCCGGCCAGGTCGACCCTGAAAGATCTTCCCAGGGGGATGCCGATACCGACGCTGATAACAGCAGGGTTGGCCATAGCGCTGAAATAAATATACACTTTCTGCCGGACATTGTAAGCAATCCCGCCCGCAACAGACATAGGATGCGCATCATCGAGCGTTCCGCTTAAAAAGAGGCTCAGATATTCCGCGGGATGATACGAAATACCCAGGCGGATATTTGAGGTAAGATCATTGGGACGACCTTTACGGAAGAAGCCTACCGGATTGAAGGTTGTGAGGCCGACGCCCAACTGCGGAGAGATCATCGTCTGCCCTCCAAGCGTAAAGGTAACGGCATAAGCAGCGTCGTTTTCCGGCGCAGAAAACCTGATACCATGCAATCTCAGTCCGAGTGATGTCTGCTCAGCCAGGCTGACGGAATAGGCCAGGCTAGCCATGGTCTCATTGTATACCTTATTGCCAAAATAATACAGCTGAAGTCCTGTGGCGCTCCCGTTTTTCATTCTGTAGGCCAGATCAAAGTTGCCCTGGTTGATATCCTCGATCAGGAAAGAACGCTGTGCGCCCAGTGATGCGTATAGCCCCTTACCCCATGTCATGCACGCCGGATTAATGCTTCCGGATAGATCACTGTTATAGGCGACATTTGATCCGCCCAAAGCGCTGGTAACCGTATTATAAAAAAGGTTCACACCGTTCTGGCAGAAAGAAAGGACCGGGCCTAAGAGGATAATAAATATTAAACGGGCACGCATGACAGAACCAAAGATAAATAAATATATTGTTTACTTTTGTTCTATCAACATTAAGTAAGTAAAATTATTATGCCCTATACTCCCGAATCATTTGTTACAGCGATACAATCCGGATATACGTTCAACGGGCCATCCATCCTTCTTGGAGCCGGAATACTCGATGGCACCGTATATAAAGACGCACAGGTCGGAGTCCCGATCAGGATGATGAACCGCCATGGCCTGATCGCAGGAGCTACGGGAAGCGGTAAGACGAAGACATTGCAGATCATAGCGGAACAATTGTCCCAGAACGGGGTACCGGTCCTCATGATGGATGTCAAAGGGGATTTGAGCGGTATTGCCGCTCCCGGTAGTCTTAATCCCAAGATCCAGGAAAGAATGGACAAAATAGGTATCCCTTACAAGATGCACGCATCTCCTGTGGAGCTCCTCACTTTGTCCCATGAGCCCGGCACCAGGCTTCGTGCTACGGTGACGGAGTTCGGTCCTATTTTGTTTTCCAAGATACTGGAGCTGAATGATACTCAGCAAGGCGTTGTTTCTCTGGTGTTTAAATGGGCCGACGACAAAGGCCTGCCGCTGCTGGACCTGGCCGATTTCAAAAAAACCCTGCAATTCCTGACCAATGAAGGGAAGCAGGAGATCTCCGCCGAATATGGCGCTATCAGCCCTGCAAGCACCGGCACCATAATGCGGAAAATACTCGAGCTAGAGCAGCAGGATGCGGAGCTATTCTTCGGAGAACCTTCATTTATGGTTGATGAGCTGACCAGGACAGACGACCGGGGACAGGGTATGGTCTCTATCATAAGGCTGGTGGACATACAGGATAAGCCCAAGCTCTTTTCAACATTTATATTGCAAATGCTTGCGGAAGTATATGCAACTTTTCGCGAGGTAGGAGATCCGGACAAGCCCAAACTCGTCATCTTTATCGATGAAGCGCATCTGATCTTTGAGAATGCAAACAAAACGCTGCTTGACCAGATTGAAACCACCGTCAAGCTTATCCGCTCCAAAGGTGTGGGTGTCTTTTTCATCACACAGAATCCATCGGATGTTCCCAACAGTATCCTCAGCCAGCTCGGTCTGAAAGTACAGCATGCTTTGCGCGCTTTTACCGCCAAAGACAGGAAAGATATCGTCATGGCCAGCCAGAACTTTCCTTTGAGCGATTTTTATAAGACCGATCAGGTCCTGACCAATATGGGCATCGGGGAAGCCTTTATTACCGGACTGAATGAAAAAGGGATACCGACGCCATTGGCCTATACCATGCTGCGTGCGCCGGAATCACGTATGGATATACTCACACCTGATGAGATCAATTATATCGTATTCAATTCCCGCATCATAAGCAAATACAATCAATCTATCAACCGGGAAAGCGCTTATGAGATCCTGACCAAAAAACTGGATGCCTTCCATGATATAGAAAGAGATGAGGCAGCATCCACGAAAAAAAGCACGGCAAAAAAGAGCAATGAAAAATCAATTTTTGATCAGGTCATCAGCAATACGACGACGCGCCAGGTATTGAGAACGGTGGCGAGAGAAGCCACCCGTGGTCTTTTGGGCGTCCTGGGACTCGGCGGACGCAGCTCAAAGAAATCAAGCTGGTTTTAACGTATCAGGATGAATAGAAAGGATCTTTACACCTTGCTGGGGTTTATATTGTTTGCTACGGGCCTTACATCCATCATATTTAACATCGTGGGTGTCGAATGGGTATTGTTAAAATGGATGAGCAGGCTTCCGGGAATGATCGCCTTCCTGATCAAACTGCTGATGATCATTACCGGTATGGTAACGATATACTGGAATAAAGGAAACTGGAGGGAAAATTGAAAGCTTCCATATCCGGATAAATTCTATTGGCGTCAAGACTCTGCCAGCTCTGTGTCTTACCTAAATTTTCACGAAACGGGCGAATCCGTTTATATTTTCTCCGGTTATTTTCAACAAATACGTACCTGAATTTAATTGTGGCAGATCGATACTGATACGGCGCTCATTGGTCATATACTTTTGTCTCAACATAGAAACACCATGTATATCGGCCACCTCGATCAGATAATATCTGCTGACGCTGTCGTTCAGATCAATGTTGATATAATTGCCTGCAGGATTTGGAAACACAGTCATCTGCTGTGGGTAATATCCCGGCGCTGAAGCGACAAAACCGGTCAGCATCCTGAAAAGATTAAGCCTTCCTCCCGTCACTGTTATGCCGCTAAGAGAAGATATTTTATCGACATTGTTCAGAATGGCATTCCGTACCGATCTGGCCGATTGTACCGGGTAATTCATATAAGTATGCTCCAGGCCTGAGCCGGGTTGTGCATACATCAGTGCTATAGCGCCCGTGACATGCGGAGTGGCGCAGGATGTCCCGCCAAAGGGATCATATCCTTCCGGAGAAGCGGTCGAAGTACTGCCTTCACCGGGTGCGCCCAGGTCAACTGAGGTACTGCCGAAACCGGCCAATTGGTGCTTTATATCATTCTGATTGGTGTTGGTCACCACTATAAGGAATTCGCTTTCACAGGTGCTGGGCAGGTCACCTTCCACATCGACATTGGTATTGGCATTGACGGTAGCTCCTGTACTCAGGATACCTTCCTGGCCCAATGAATCGTACATGTTACACCAGATCGGCTGATCGGCAGGCCATTTCTTACTAAGACCCGCTGAAAGATTTGTCGCCACGACTAAAGCGCCTTCCTCGCCACCAGTAGCATTAAATTTTTTCCTGAAATCCCGCAAATATTCATATCCTCTGATCAATGATGCGACACTGGCTACTGCCCTGCTGACAGGAATGATCTTTACATTCCAGTTGACCCCCGCAAGCCCGATCCCGTTATTGCCCTGCGCACCGATGATGCCCATTACGCCGGTGCCGTGGGTCGCTGTCTGATGAGTGCCATTATTGGTTTCGAGGTTGACACCATTAACATCATCGATATAGCCGTTATTATCATCATCGATGCCATTGCCTGGTATTTCAGCATGATTGACAAAGAGATTGGCAGAAAGGTCGGGATGGTCGACATAAAAACCGGCATCGAGTATGCCGACAACAATATCATGACCAAGCGGGGTCTTTCCGCCTGTCGTATAATCCCAGGCTTCCGGAGCCTGGATCTTACGCATATCCCACTGGTTGGAGACAAAGAGCGCGTCATTGGGCGTTTTGGACCGTTCTTCCAGGTAATAATCCTTCTGAACCGCTACCACACCATCCGTATTGGCCACGAGCTCCAGGCAATCTTCCCAGCTCAGATCCGTAGCCTCAACTGTAATGATGGAAGAAGAAGGTCCGCAGCTTTCGGCCCTTATCGGCTTTCTCGCCGCTGCAATGTTAGCGCAGAACCGGTCGACGTTTTTTCTTGAATTGAACTGTATGAGATATCTGCCAGGTACACAATCTTTTCCATCAAGTACCTGGGCCTGAATACCCGGGCTGAAAAATGAAATAAAAAAAAGGACAGGTAAGGAGAGAAAGAGCCTGAATTTCATATCTGACTATTTAATTGTAGTAAACGGACGTATTGACAAATTTAAAAAGAATTCATATATCCTTGAGTCAATTTTACAATCATATGGTAATCAGGCATATAAACTAAAAAGCCATCAACCGGGATCTCAATGCTTCAAAATAGGCAGGCGCATACAGCGGCCGTACTCCATACCAGGAAAACATCTGTCCGTCGACAAGAACGACCTTGGCATCCGGGAATAGCAAAGCGAGGTCAGCTACATGTTTTTCCCTGAAGGGATAAGGCTCCGACGATAATAATATCCACTCCGGCTCCAGCATACGTATCTCTTCTATATCTATCTCAGGATAGCGTAGCCGGTCCCGGGTAATGTTCTGAAAACCCGCACGACCGAGCATATCGGAAATAAACGTATCTCCTCCGACGGTCATAAAAGGATTTTGCCATATTAAATACAGCGCTTTTCCCGCATCCTCCGGTGCAGAGAAACCATCCCCGATGGCCGCAGGCAGATCTTTGAATGCCTCTGACTTTCCGAATATCCTAAGAAAAGAATTCAGAACAGAAATATTATCTTCCAGGTTTTTAATATCAGTCACCCAGACCATACAATCGAAACTCAGAAGTCCGACATCAGCCTCCAGGTTTTCCTCTTTCGACGCGATGATAAGCGATGGCTTTAGCTGACGTATGCGTTCAATAGAAGGATTTTTTGTACCTCCGATGATCTTTGGCAGAGGTACCTTTTCGCGCGGTAATTCACAGAAACGGGTGATCCCTGTAATATGCCCGTTTAAGCCCAGAAAATAAAGCAATTCGGTCAGCGAAGGAACAAGTGACACGACTGTATAGTCTTCCGGTAGATCAATATTCTGTATGTGATTACCGGAAATTATCATGCTTTAGCATCAAACCGCCGCTGGCGGCATTGTATCAAAACTTGTTGGCGCTGGTAAATATCCTGTCCCAGCGAATGGTTGAACCAAACTGGTTGGTATACTTAGAGAAAAATATGAATAATGGCTTCCCTACTATATTCTCCTCCGGCACAAAGCCCCAGAACCTTGAATCTTCCGAATTATCCCTGTTGTCACCCATCATCCAGTAGTAATCCTGCTTGAAGGTATACTGATCCGTTAGTGTGCCATTGATATAAAATTGACCTCCCTGCTCTTTTAGGTCATTATGCTCATAGACCGAGATGATCCTTTTGTAGAACGCGATATTATCCGGTGTAAGCCGGATAGTAGCTCCTTTTTTGGGTATCCATACCGGACCATAGTTGTCGGTGGTCCAGTTGGGAAACTGTGCCGGACTGTGCGGGAATAGTGCGCTCGCGTATTGAGGGCCCGGATTGGCATAGAGCACCTGGATATCGGCTGAAGGAACCTGTTGCTTGATATAGGCCATCTGCTCCTTATTGAGAGAATAAAAGCCTACCTCAGGGTTACATTCATTCAGATTGACACCCATCTCGGCCAGGGTCTCCAGGGAGACGGGCTGGCTGGGTGTCACACGGCAGTTGACCAGCATACCTGATGGCTCCGCTATTTTTTTACCATCTACAAAAACAACCTTATTTACAATCGAGATCGTATCTCCGGGCAGGCCGATACATCGCTTGATGTAGTGGTCCATCTTATCCAAAGGCCGAGTAGTCAACGGGTAGCCCTGGGCCAGGCGGCTATCCCGGCGAACATCATAGAGGCTGTATGTTCTGCCCGGAGTAACATATACACTGTCGCCTTCCGGGTAGTTGAATACGACAGGATCAAATCTCTTGATCTCAGTCAGGGCAGGAAGGCGGTAATAACCCAGGCTTGGCTTTTTGAGATAGGATTCTCTGTTGATGACAGGCAGGCGGTTGTGGATCAAAGGGACCATAGCGATCGTCATCGGCATCCTGATGCCGTAATGCGCCTTACTGACAAACAGATAATCCCCTACCCTCAATGAAGATTCCATCGATGAGGTCGGGATCACATAAGCCTCAATGAGGAACATCCTGATAAATGCCGCAGCAAAAACCGCAAAAACGATGGATTCTGTCCATTCTCTGAACTTCGACTTTCTAAACGGGTTATTGGCTTCCAGCTTTTTAATAGCAAAGGTATCTTTACGGGCATAAGCACTCTTCAGCTCATTCGTATATTCACGCTCACGGGTTACTGCCGGCCCTTTATAAGTGTCTCCCGCATTGGAGATCAGGAAAAATTCAAGCGGGGCGAAGATTACTGCCAGCGCGCTGTCTTTAAAACTGTTCCTTCCGAATGAAAGCACCATATCCACCGCCATGCCGCAAAAGATAAAAATATTGACTATCGGGAAAAGCAACCAGAGTGCATAGGTAGGCTTACGTCCGATAACCTTGCACCAGGTTATAAAGTTTTTGACAGGGATATAGGCATCGAGGCCGGGGTATCCCGCTGCGACAAACAAGGGCTTTAGCGTTATACACAGCAGAATATAGAAGACGATAAGAAAGATAAGAATACTCACTCGTTTTATTTTATATAAGGTGCAAATATAAGAGAATAAACCAATTGCGAAACCAAATGCGCAGGAGGCTATTCGCTGAAATCAGGCTTATGACGGACCAAAATCCGGAAATATAAGGATCATTAACAACTATGACCTGGCAACATCCATGCCGGCCTCTTTATCCCAATTGAAAAACCTGAGCTTCACCAAAGCGAAAGTGCCAAATAATACAAAGCTGAAAAAGAGGTCACCTGCAAGCGTATATTTGAAAAATGGAAGCCCCGCAATATAACAATCCATCAATCCATTGAGGTCAGGAGAGTAAGTCGGCGGAATAGTTCCCGGCCAGCATGCAAAATTACTAAGGATAAAAAATATGACGGACGCGCCTAACGCACCGGACGCAACTCTGAATACATTGACTTTCTTCAGCCATAAAATGCCCAGAATGACAATGGCGAGGTAAGAAACATATACCCAGGCAGCGCCGGGATAGAAGAAGGAAAAAGATGCTCCCGGAGCAGCATAGACAACATTATTCAATACCAGGTCGCTCAGGTAAATAGCCGCCAGAGGAATAACAAACGACTTCCAGTTAGTCCCCAGGTAAGCTCCGCCAAACAATGCGATCGCTCCTACCGGCGTCAGGTTGAAGGTATGAGGGATCAGCCTGCTGAAGGCAGCGATGACGATTATGGCGATGATCACGATCGATTGAACAAGCAATGACTTTTTAGACATTTCCGGTTATTTTTTTGCAAAGTTAATGAAAACTCGATTCAAATAAAAAAATCAATGATGATGAGCGCTCCGAAAACCAGGCTGGCAATGCCGTTGGTGGTCATAAATGCTATATTGACACGTTTCAGGTCATTTTCCGACACGAGCGTATGCTGATAGACCAGCATCAGTAAAAAAACAGCCGCTCCCAGGTAACCGATATAACTCACCTCAGGAAAGGGGTCCTTCATCAGGATCAAAGTACAGATCAATCCCACTGCGCTTATCATATGGCTTATATTGCTCACCATCAGGGCGTTTTTCCTCCCCAGAAGAGAAGGGATCGAATGCAGCCTGTTTTCCTGGTCGAAACGGTCATCCTGCAGGCTGTAGATAATATCAAAACCGGCCACCCATGTCAAAACCATTCCACCGAGGATCACCGGTATCCAGTCAAATGAAGCGGTGACAGCCAGGTATGCGCCTATTGGAGCAAGACCCAGCCCTATACCTAGGACATAATGACAGAGCGCCGTAAAACGTTTGGTATAGCTATAGCCAAGGATCACGGCCAATGCCACGGGTGACAGGTAAAAACACAACGGATTGATCAGGTATGCCGTAAAGATAAAAACAAGACAGTTAATGACCACAAAGGCAAAAGCAGAACGCTCACTGATAACACCTGCAGGGATCTCCCGCTTTTTGGTTCTCGGGTTGAGGGCATCAATATCACGGTCGAGATAACGGTTGAATGCCATAGCCGCACTGCGGGCAAAGACCATACAAAGAACGACCTTCAGCAACAGCCACCAGTCAAAATGTCCCGTCCGGCTGACTCCCATGGTAAAGCCAACCAGGGCAAAAGGCATAGCGAAAACAGTATGACTGAAGGTAACAAGAGAAAGATAGTTTTTTACCCCTTTTGAAAGGGAATGCTGTCCAGAAGCCGTTATTTCTTCTCCCATGCCTGGATAAAGTTTTTGTTGTCTATTTTTTTGAGGGATTTAGTGTCTTCCTTTGTCGCATACTCAAAGGAGACAGCAGTACCACCACCCGGCGCCAGATAAACAGGCAGCCTGGACTTATTGTTTACGAGGACGCTCGCTATTTTATAGGACATGGGCTTGGAGAGATAGTTCGCGTCTTTGGTATCCGCATAGATCGTGGCCTTATAGGTTTTTCCGGGATCCAGGAAACCGAGGGTGATGCTTGTCGACCTCGGATTTTCATCCGTGATACACCCCAGGTACCAGTTGTTGCCTTTTTTTTCTTTCCTGGCTACATAGATATAATCGCCCGGCTCGGCATCGATATAGATCGTCTTCGACCAGTCGACCGCCACATCTTTAATAAACTGGAAAGCATCTGGAAAGCGCAGGTAATTTTCAGGAAGGTCAGCTGCCATCTGAAGCGGGCTATACAAGGTCACATAAAGCGCTAACTGCTTGGCGAGCGTGGTGTGCACCCTTTCTTTTTTGTTTTTATCATAGTACGACATTTCTGTCTGGAAAACACCCGGCGTATAATCCATCGGGCCGCCTATCAGCCTTGTAAAAGGTAAGATGGTCTCATGTTCAGGCGGGTTTCCCGTGCTCCACGCGTTAAACTCCATACCCCGTCCTGCCTCACAGGCCAGCCAGTTGGGATAGGTGCGGTGCAGGCCGGTGGGCCTTACCGGCTCATGCGCGTTGAGCATCAGCTTATTCTTTAAGAAATTGGAGGCTGTCCGGTTATAGTGATTGACCATCCATTGCCCGTCATGATGCTCTCCCCTCGGGATGATACGCCCGACATAACCGGTCTTGGCAGCAGGGTATCCAAACTTTTTCATGAAGGCAAGGGCTGTATCCTGATAGCGTTCATAATTGCTCGCCGATGCCGAGGTCTCATGGTGCATAATAAGGCCTACGTTTTTTGACCGGGCATACTGGCTGAGCATCTCCACATCAAAATCGGGATAAGGTGTGACAAAATCAAACACATCTTCTTTCCAGTTACCGAACCAATCCTCCCATCCTACGTTCCAGCCCTCTATCAGCACACCGCCGAAACCATTTGCCGCTGCGAAATCGATATATCTTTTGACATTCTCATTATTGGCGCCATGCTTGCCATTTGGCTTCAATGACTTCCAGTCGGTGACACCTATCTTGGTATTGCTTGCATCGGAATAGTTCCAGGTAGAGCGGTTGACGTGCATTTCCCACCATATGCCGATATATTTCATCGGCCTGATCCAGGAATAATCACCTTTGGGCGCAGGATCGTTGAGATTGAGAATTATTTTTGAAGCAAGGATGTCTGTAGCTTTTTTGGAAGCGATGATGGTGCGCCAGGGTGTGAAGCAGGGAGTCTGCATATAGGCCTTATTCCCGAACGCATCCGGCACAAGGTGGGCTTTTAATTTATAGGTATTGACATCGACCTCCAGATTCATTGCAGGATAATTGACCAGCGCCGCTTCATGGATATTGATATACAGACCGGAAGGGGATTTCAGCATAAGAGGGGTCTGTGTGGCGTGATCGCTGAATGCTGTCGCTCCAAAGATGCCATTGGCCGTAGGGTTTTTAGCCCTGCTGATCCCGGAGATCTTAGACGTGCTGTACTGAAACTCATTGGTATCATAATCGCCCGGGATCCAGAATGCCCTGAAGTCATTATTAAGACTGAACTCGGTAAGCTCATCCTCAACAATAAAATAGGTCATTTTTTTCTGTTCCGGGAAGCCATACCTGAAGCCCAGGCCATCATCAAACAGGCGGAATGTGATGTCAAACTGTATGTCCTTATCGATCAGGTCACAAAGATGGAAGATATACTCTTTGTAATGGTTCCTGATCTCCGCTTCTTCGCCCCATACTGGCTCCCAACTGGAGTCATGTGCTGTGGAGTCGACCCTGATCAGGAAGCTGGCTTCAAACCAGTGCTTCTCCGCCATTTTTATACCCAGGGCCGATTCCCTGATAAAATTATCATTGTCGCTCGAGACCGAATAATAAAGAGTTCCGTCCGAGTGGATATTAAAGCTGGCCTGGATCTTGCCCTTGGGTGACGACATCGGGATATCCCGCGAATAACCTCCTATGGAAAGGAGCATAAGGACACAAAAAAAGAAATACTCTTTTGAGTTAGAAAAGTGATGCATTGTTCAGAAAAATTTTGAGGAGACCGGCAACTGTCAGCTGCAAAATATTATCAACAGATCCCCATGAAACCTGATTAAATCAATACAATATTAATAAATATTGAAAACTCACCTATATAATAATTATAAATATAAGCGGAATTGGAAGATCTGCTTTAGCCCAGGAACCCAGATCGATCTTGCTCCAGCCAGGGCCGGAAAGCAAAAAGTGCCTGCAAAACCGTGTTTTACAGGCACTTTCAGTGTCATTTCACCCGATAGGGATCATCCGACCTCTACCGGCTCTTCAACCCGGATGGTAAAGTTGAGTGTATCTTCGATCTCGCCGGTACGGAGCTGATTGATGGTATTCTTGAGATCAGAGGACAATGTCCAGGCTGACTCATCAAAGGTTATCGTTTTATCTTTATAGGTCAGGGAAGCGACATGCGTCACCACAGCAGCGGTTCCGGCGCCAAACATCTCGATAAGATTGCCTTTTTCATATTCGTCGATGACCTCGTCGATCGAGATCAGCTTTTCTTCAATGGGTATACCCCTTGATTCCAGCACCTGGATCAGCGAATTGCGTGTTACGCCCTTAAGGATGGCCCCATCCTCGGCAGGCGTGATCACCTTATCTTTCAGAACGAAAAATATATTCATCGTTCCGACCTCCTGGACGTACTTATTATAGATGCCATCGAGCCACAGGATCTGATCGAAGCCCTTGTCTCGGGCCAGCATTGTCGGATAGAGCGAAGCCGCATAATTACCGGCGGTTTTTGCCTCACCTACTCCACCTTTTACAGCACGGACATAATGGTCTTCAGCAAGTAATTTGACCGGTTTGGAGTAATAAACACCGGAAGGGCTTGCCAGGACAATGAGGCGATAAGTGGTCGAGGCCGCAACTCCCAGGTATTCATCAGTCGCAAACATAAAGGGACGCAGATATAAGGAAGAGCCCGGCGCAGTAGGGATCCAGTCCTTCTCGATGGTAACCAGCATTTTCATCGCATCCATCAGGACATCAAAAGGGAACTCCGGCATACACATGCGGATAGCCGAAAGATTCAGGCGCTCGATATTCTTATCGGCCCGGAAAAGGATCGGGGTACCGCTCTTATCCTTACTGGCCTTTAAGCCTTCAAAAATTGCCTGTCCATAGTGCAGAGCCATATTTGCAGGATGGATCGCCATCTTCTCCACAGGTACAATCCTATAATCATGCCATTGTCCGTCTTTATAATCGGATACAAACATGTGGTCGGAAAATACCTTGCCAAATCCTAAATTATTGAAATCAACTTCGGTGATTCTCGATTTGGAAACCGGGTTAATACTTATATTTGTCATCTGCAATAGGGTTTTTACAAATGTAATAATTTTATCTCAAAATTTCTAATACATAATCAAATCAAACATTTAATAAAATTCTTTTTAATAACATTTAAAACCCTATTTAACAAATATTATTTGGCATATGATTTATTCGCCTATCAAAATATACAAAACGCAACCCAAATCTGAACCAATATTTTTTTTGTATCCGGACAAAATAAAATTGCTCATCGTGATGACAGATGAAGAATTTGCGAATGAGATATACAAGGGCAATATAAAAAAGAGCGTGGGAGCGTTGGGATATAAACCCGATACGGAGGTGCATATGACGGGCATTCCCGCTGGCGGTAAACTTAATTGGTTTGGACTGGATCAGATAAAGAATCTCAAGATCATCTATTTCGGGGCGGGCATCACTCCTTTTACCACATTGGAGCTCAATAACAGGATAGCCATCGGGGATCAATGGGTATATGTTACTTACTCGATGAGTGAAATCGTAAAAGAGCAGCATAAAAAAAACGCTTTCTGGAATAGTTTCAAAAGTCTTGCACAGCTATGAAAGAAATATTACTTGCTACAGCCAATAAGCATAAGCTGGATGAATTTGCCGCCATCCTCAGTTCATCTTACCTCATCAGGTCATTATCGGACTTTAAGGAAATACCGGATATCGACGAAACCGGGCAAACCCTTGAAGATAACGCCGGTATCAAAGCCAGGACGCTTTTTTTATATACCGGCCGGCCGACGATAGCCGATGATTCAGGCCTTATTGTTCCCTTCCTGGATGGGGCTCCGGGTGTCAGGAGCGCGCGGTATGCCGGCGAAAAAAGCAATGACGCGGCCAACAGAACCCTGCTATTAAAAAACCTGGGACAGACTGATCAGCGGAGCGCTTTTTTTGAGTGCGTCATCGCTATGGTCAGCAGGGACGAAGATATCCGCTATTTCAGTGGTAGACTGTACGGTAATATCAGTTACGAAGAGCGAGGTGAAAACGGTTTTGGCTACGACTCTATTTTCATACCGGAAGGGGACACCAGGACATTGGCCGAGTATTCCCCTGAGGAGAAGAACGCCATCAGTCACAGAAAAAAAGCCATAGAGCAGTTGATCGGATACCTCGGCAAGGATCAGGCATCATAAGTGATATCCATTCCACCTATATGGATCATTACAGATGCCAGTTCACCGGCTTTAGCTTCCTCTACCCTGCCGATGATCTGTGCGTCGATATTAAAAGACCTCGATATATCAATGACAGAAGCAGCGGTTATCTCATCCGTGTATATTTCCAGGCGGGTACCCATATTGAACACCTTGTACATTTCATGCAGGCTGGTATTAGCGCTGTCCTTTATAATATTAAATATCGGTGGCACGGGGAGCAATTGATCTTTGACAATATGCACAGCCTCGTCACAGTATTTCAATACCTTGGAATGTCCGCCGCCTGTATTGTGGATGATCCCTCTGATCCCGGAATGGAACCGGTCCAGGATGACTTTCAGCACCGGCAAAAAAGTCCTCGTAGGTGACAGGGCCAGCCGGCCCAATGTATAGCTTTGCTCACCGATCGTGATCAGATCTGTCAGGCTTCCTGAGCCACTGTAGACATAAGCCTGATCCGTCTGCGGAGCATAGGTTTCAGGGTATTTTCCCGCATAATGATGGCCAAATAATTCGTGGCGCGCCATCGTCAGGCCATTCGAACCGATGCCGCTGTTGTAAGTGGTCTCATAAGAGGCCTGACCGTAGGAAGCAAGACCGACCACGACCTGTCCCGGCCTGATCGCATTGACAATGAGCTGATCTCTTTTCAGCCTGGCAAAGGCTGTGAAACCCACATCAGCAGTTCTCACAATATCCCCGACATCAGCAGTTTCACCTCCGGCAAGAACAATACCGACATTCAGCGATCTCATCCTGTCAATAAACGATGAGGTAGCTCCGATCAAAGCCGCCAGGACCTCTTTACCGATCAATGCCTTATTCCTGCCAATAGTGCTCGACAGAATGATATTATCGACGCAGCCCACACACGCCATATCGTCCGTATTCATTACTATGGCATCCTGAACGATATCCTCCCACACTGACAGGTCACCGGTCTCCTTCCAGTACATGTAGGCCAGCGATGTCTTGGTACCGGCCGTATCGGCGTGCATAATATTGCAGTATCCGGGATTATTGCCGGCAAGATCAGGCAATATTTTACAAAAAGCCGAAGGGAAAAGGCCCTTATCCAGGTTTCTGATAGCTGCATGAACATCTTCCTTATCAGCAGAAACACCCCTCAGATTGTATTTGGACGACATAAAAATGACGATAATATATTAAAAAATAATTTAATGTGTTATCTTTGTGTGAAAGTTTTCAAAACAGGAGATAAAGCTTTGATACAATGAACTTTATTTCAACAGTTTTACGTTGAATATCTAACAATTATATTATCCAAAAAACGATTTTCTCATGTACCGCTCCATTAATCAGTTATCACAGGCAAAGGTGATGAAAAAAAATGCAATTTTAGCGTTTGCCTTATTTTTAGTTCTAATGACTTTTCTGATCCTTTCCACCAAGCCAAGTCAGGGCAGTTCGAACCAGGCACAGCACGATCAAACCAGTCTCAATATTCCCTGACTATGAATACAGGCCGTTGAGCTCTCCGTCGATCATGTCGATCACAGTGCCAAGGTCTTCCTTATTCTGGATAAAGTTGAGCTTATCCGCATTGACTATCAGCAACGGTCCTTCAGTATAGCCTTCTATCCAGGCATCGTATCTTTTGTTCAGCTTCTTGAGATAATCCAGGCTCATGTTTCCCTCATAATCCCTTCCTCGGGTATGGATATGGTCGACCAGGGTCGGGATCGATGCCTGGATGTAGATGAGCAGGTCCGGCGCTTTGACTTGTGAGGACATGGTCTTGAAGAGGTCAAAATAATTATTAAAGTCTCTTTGGCTCATTAACCCCATTTCATGAAGGTTCGGAGCGAAGATATAGGCGTCCTCATAGATCGTCCTGTCCTGTATCACAGTATGGCCGCCCTTATGTATCTTGAGTATCTGCTTGTAACGGCTGTTGAGAAAATAGATCTGAAGGTTGAAGGACCACCGGGTCATATCGACATAAAAGTCTGAGAGGTAGGGATTGCTTTCGGTATCTTCATAATGCACTTCCCAGCCGAAGTGCTGGCCGAGCACAGTAGACAAGGATGTCTTTCCGGCGCCGATATTACCGGCAATAGCAATGTGCCTGGGATACTTCTTTTCACTTTCCATTTGCCAAAAGTAAGGTCTCTGTTCCGCTTAACAAAACAAATACCTAACTTTGACGATAAAATATGCGGGCACATCGAATAAGTCATACCTTACTGCGTTTTGTTGCTTAATATTGTGATGCAACAGATACTTAAATTAAAATGCCAGATACTGTAATTGAGATAGAGCACCTCTCTAAGGTGTATATCATGGGTGATCAGCGGCTCCATGCCATCCGCGACATCAGCTTCCAGATCAGGAAAAACGAATATGTAGCGCTGATGGGACCTTCAGGCTCCGGCAAATCAACGTTGATGAATGTTCTGGGCTGCTTGGATACCCCTACTTCCGGCAACTATTTTCTTAATAAGACAAACGTAAGCCAGATGAGCGATACGGAGCTCGCCTATGTGCGTAATAAAGAAATCGGCTTTGTCTTCCAGACCTTCAACCTCCTGCCGAGGATCACCTCTGTTGAAAATGTCGCCATACCCCTGATCTATGCAGGAATATCCAAAAAAGAAAGATTGGCAAAGGCAAAACATGCTATGGAAATGGTAGGTCTCGCCGACAGGATGAGCCACAAGCCAAACGAACTGTCCGGTGGACAGCGCCAGCGTGTAGCCATAGCCCGCGCTATCGTCAATGACCCCGCCATCATCCTCGCGGATGAACCGACCGGTAACCTGGACACCAGGACGTCACTGGAGATCATGTCTATTTTTGAGAAGATACACCTGTCCGGCAACACGATCATTCTGGTAACACATGAGCCCGACATCGCTGAGTATGCGCACCGCATCATCCGGCTGAGGGACGGCCTGATCGAAAAGGATGAGATCAATCCCGATCCTATCAGGAATATTGTTTCGGAAGCTCAGTAGTCGCCTGCCTTCTTGCTATTAAGATAAGGTCATTTTTGACTTTGGGATGATCTTCAACGGGAACCCTGAACTTGTCTAAGACCTCAAAACCTTGTTCATTCAATAGCTGACACAAGAAATCACATTCATAATAGTTTATATATACCTGATCTCCCCTGCTACTTGACTCCCAGTCTGAAAGCTCATTTCCGGCCTCCATCGTGCTCAGATACAATACGCCCCTATCCCTTAGACATTGCCCGGCATCTTCTATAAGGCGACGTGCTTCATTCCGTAAAAGATAAGGCAGGACAAAAGAGGCCATCACCGCATCAAATTTTTCAGATAAAGTACTGATCTTCCTGCAATCGAGTATGCCCGTCCGGATCCCAGGTACATTTTCTCTTGCAAGGGCGATCATGGAAGGAGCAAGATCAGTAGCGAAGATGCTGATATCCGGTCTCCTATCCTTAAGATATACGGTAACATTGCCGGGACCACAGGCCAGCTCAAGTAAGCCAGCATTGAGGGGACAATGTTGAAGAAAATACTCCAAGGCCTGGTTGTAATGGGTCACATCCATATACTTGTCGGCATATAACCGTGCTGACCGGTCAAAAACAGAGACTGCATGTGCAGAGAGGTCTTGCATAGAGTGAAGATAGATATAATTAGGTAGAATCCGGCAAGGGAAGTATAATATTATTGATTAGGCACTTACTTAGAGGAACGCGATTTTTCCTGTCTCAATCCATATTTTTTAAAATTTATTTAGACTTATTCTACATAATCTTATATTTGCGTTGTAATACGATCATTGTTAAATGCGCTTATTGAAACATCTTTCCGCACTTGCTGTGCTCATGGCTTTGCCATACCTGCTGACCGCACAGTCTCTGCTAGACAGCCTGGAACATGCCACCGCCAGCCCTCCAAAATGGTACGACAAATTCACCGTATCATCGTATGGTGTCATCAACTATAATAATTACAACTGGCAGCTCCTGCCCTCAAAAAGAAATGACATAGACTTTGAAAGAGCTGTGATCGAAATGTCCTACCGTCCGGCCCCCAAATGGTCCTTTAATCTCGAGCTGGAATTTGAGGCGGGCGGAACAGGCGTCGCCGTTGAGTTTGATCCTCTCGAAGAATTCGGAGAATATGAATACGAGGTCGAAAAAGGCGGTGAGATCTGGCTCGAACAATTTAACTTTCAATACAACTTCAATAAAGATCACCATATCGCTTTCGGCCGGTTGAAGGTGCCTTTTGGCCTGATAGGATTCCTGGATGAGCCCACTGAATACCATACCACCAATGTGTCGGATATGGAAAACACGATACTGCCAACCCACTGGACTGAATTCGGGATCATCCTGAACGGTCGTCTTGGCAGAAACTGGATCTATTACGGCGGTATTGTCAATGGTCTGGACGGTAGCGCCTTCAACTCCGCAAACTTCATCAAACGAGGCAATCAACGCCGCTTCGAAACGACTAATATCAATGACATCGCAGTAGTCGCAAGGGTCGACTACGAATTCGGCTATGAAAAGTTTATCGGTATTTCCGGCTATTACGGCAATACGGTCAACAATCGTCCCAAACCGGATATGCACTACGACGCCTACCTGGGTATGGTCGAAGCTCACGCAGTCTATGAATGGGAGCCTTTCGAATTTTCGGGCATTTTCCTTTATGGGCAGTTGCAGAATTCTGAAGCAGTGTCAGCAGCGAACAGGAATTTGTCCAACAACCTGAATGTCAAAAGAACACCGGTGGGCCGGTCAGCCCTTGGCTGGAGCGCTGAAGTTGCATTCGAGCCTTTTGACCTGCTAAAAAAGCATCCTGACGGAGAGCTCTATTTATTTGTGAGGATCGATTCCTACGATACGCAGCATACAACCCAGGGTGTAATCTTCAATAACCCGCGCTGGGACAGGAAGACCTATACGGGTGGGATCAACTATCAACCCAATTCCTGGCTGGTATTCAAAACCCAGTTTGCACGCCAATACCTGGGCATTGTAAATAATAAGATTCAGGATACCTTCTCACTTGGATTTGGATATTATATCAGATAAATACAAAATTTAATAAAATGACTACAATCAAAAATTTAGCTTTTTTAATCTGCCTTATGACGGCTTTTGCCTCCTGCAAGGACGACGTTATCGATAATGTGGATGATAAATACACAACTGAGATCAATAATACCGTCGACAACGTCATTATTACAACATATAAGAACCTGGATGATGCCGCTACGGGGCTGGTAAGCGCTCTGGGTACGCTCAATAACGAAAGGACGCAGGCCAACCTGGAAGCTGCACGGGAAGCATGGAGAAATACACGGATCCCATGGGAACAATCGGAAGGTTTTCTGTTCGGTCCGGTCGATGTAAAAGGGATCGACCCCAGCCTGGACTCCTGGCCGGTAAATGTCGAAGATCTGAATGCAGTGCTCGCAAGTGGTCAGCAGTTGACCAAAGGCTATATCGACGCGCTGGAAGGCACGGTCAAAGGATTCCATACGATCGAATGGCTGATATTTGGCGAAAACGGAGATAAGCAGGTCGGTGAAATGTCCGACCGTCAGTTTGAATACCTCCACGCATGTGCTCAGAGCTTAAAAGGCTCCACGGCGCAATTATATAATGAATGGAAAACTGATGGCAATAATTTTGCGAATACGGTCAAGTCGGCCGGCCAGTCCGGTAACACGACCTATCCTTCTCAAAAGTCCGTCCTGCTCGAATTCAATAATGGTATCATCACCATTGCCGATGAAGTAGGTAACGGTAAAATAGACGAGCCTTTCTCCACTCAGGATCTCCTTTTTGAAGAAAGTCGGTTCAGCGCTAATTCCAAAGCCGATTTTGCCAACAATATGAGAAGTATACAGAATATCTATCTCGGTGGGCTCGGATCAGAAGGCGCCGGTCTCTCAAGCATTGTAAAGTCAAAGAATGCGGCGCTTGATGCTGAGATCAGGGATGCCATCCAGGCTTCGATATCCGCCATTGAGAACATTCCAGGAACATTTTCCGATGCGGTTTTTAATAACAAATCCGCAGTATCAAATGCCCAGACCAAGGTCAGAGATCTTCAGACCCTGCTGGAGTCAAAACTAACTCCGTTCCTGAACAGCCTTTAATTTAACTGACAATAGAAATAGCGGTGAAACGAAACAACAAATATCATTCCGCATCATTGATTCTGATCCTTGGGATGATATCGTTTTGTTTCGCCGCTTGTTCTGATGATTCTTTCGACACGGAAGAGATCGATATCAGAGCTGGCGGGGAAACAACCGTGTATGCTGAGTTTTCCAATGCCTTCCAGATACCTGCGCCCAATCTTACACCACAGGAACTGATCAGCCACCGCCAGGGAGACGTATTGTTCGAATCGATCTTTGTCACTGCTCCCGCACCGGCCAATGCCGGCCTCGGCCCTTTATTCGTTCAGAACAGTTGTGTATCCTGCCACCCGAAAAATGCCCGTTCCGCTTTTCCTGAAAATTCCAGTGACATGGGCGGTCTGCTGGCACGGGTCAGCCTTCCTGGCTATGGACCCAATTATACGGCGATCCCCGTTCCGGGCTTTGGGACGCAGATTCAGAGCAAGGCCAATGTCGGTGTCATTCCTGAGGCCCAGTTGACCTGTTTCTTTACCTTTATTGAAGGACTGATGGCTGACGGTACCAGCTACACTTTAAGAAAGCCCAACTTTAAGCTGACCAACTTTTATACGGACTTTCCCCAGAATGCGCTTCTGTCCGTAAGGATCGGGCCTCCGGTCTTTGGTTTGGGATTACTGGAATCAGTTCCTGAGGAAGAAATACTAAAAAGAGCTGACCCTGATGACAGGGACAGAGACGGCATATCGGGACGTCCTAATTATGTTTTCGATGACCGGTACCAGATAATGAGGTTGGGCAGGTTTGGCTGGAAAGCCAATCAGCCGGACCTGTATAGCCAGACAGCACATGCCTTTCTTGAGGATATGGGTGTTACAAGCCCTTACTTATCCAATGATCCCTCTAAAGGCCAGGTACAGGATGACGGAAAGAGCGACGATCCGGAGATCAACGATGATATGGTAAAGCTTGCCGCATTCTATACGCAGTCATTGGGTGTACCGGCACCAAGAAGAAGCAGCCAGGATGACGTCAATTACGGCAGGAAACTTTTTTATTTCATAGGTTGTGAGAAGTGTCACAGGGCGGAGCTGACAACAGGGATCAATACCGATTTTGCTTTTCTATCCGGCCAGAGGATCCAACCATACACCGATATGCTACTGCATGATATGGGCGAAGATCTGGCCGATCACAGGCCCGACAGCCAGGCATCCGGCTCCGAATGGCGGACACCTCCTCTATGGGGAATTGGCCTCACACAGGTCGTAGCCGGGCATAGCAACTTCCTGCACGACGGCAGGGCAGGTAATATTGAAGAGGCTATACTATGGCACGGTGGCGAGGCACAAAAGGCTAAAGAATCATACACCAGGCTTTCAGCTCAGGATCGCAAAAAAATACTCGCCTTCCTGTACAGCCTTTGATATCATTCACAACCAGTCTGATGCCGGGAAAGAATATCATTATTGGGAAAGCACATACCTGATTTGACATTTGACGGCTTAAATCTCAGCAGATCGGGATCTCTCAGCCCGGTCTTCAAAAATACAACCAGGTCTTTTTTTTCTGCCTCCGTCAAACCCAGCGGACGGAATAACGGGTGTATCTGTCCGGCAGGGACGTCAGGATTTTCCGGTATGCCGTTATTAAAATACTCTACCACCTCCTCGAGTGTTTGCTTACTGGATCCGTGGAAGTAAGGCCCTCCATCACCAAGATTGTACAGCTGAGGTACGCGAAATTTGAACTCATCTTCCTTCCTGTTGGTAAATCCTCCCCTGCCTTTATTTCGCAAGTCAGATGCATCGGTCTTTAGACCTCCATGCTGATACAGGTTGTCAACTCCCAGTGCGGCAAACTGGATGGAGCCAAGGTTTTTTTCCGAATGACAACCGACACAGCCGGCCTTACCAAAAAACAGGATGGCGCCTCGCTTTTCTTCATCGGACATGGCCTTATAATCACCTTTGAGCCATCGTTGGAAAGGGGCCTGAGTAGTGGTCATCGAGCGGAGGAATGCAGAAAGCGCAAAGCTGGCCGCCGTATTGGAATAGCGTATATCTTCAGGCAGATCGGGAAAAGCGGCATCAAACATCTCCTTATAGCCGTATTGTGTGATGGTTGACTTGGTATATTTCATCCGGTGCGTCTTGAGCCCTTCGATATTCTGACCTTCCAGGTTGCCATAATAGTTCTTATTCTGGGCCGTTGCAGGATCAGAAACACCCCACTGATCCTCTGTGCCTTCATTTGCAAATTTCGAACCGAAAGAGCCATTCCACATGGAGTTGGTGACAAAAGCCGTATTGATCACGGCCAGTGGCCTTGCTCCCTGCGCATCTATCTCCGAGTCGAGGTAATAGCCGTTTTTGACCCTTTCGGCTCCCAGGTTGCCGATCCCTTTTCCGCCGTCGGCTATTCCCTGAAGCCTTCCCGCCCTGAATCCTCTCTCTGGAATATGACAGGAGGAGCATGTAAATGTCTGAAGTGAGATAGAGTGAATAGCCTCTGTCGAAAAGGCAGGCTCAAAAAACAACAAATTACCCAATGCTATCTTTTCGGGTGTCAACGGATTCTCGGGAGACTGCGGAATATCGGCCAACTGGTCAGGGCCCGGCAAAATAAACCTTTCAGGCTCGGGGATGAGATTGCTCAGCTCATTATCCAAAGGTGAGAAAACTTCTTCGAACATACAACCACAAGCCACGACCAACATGAGCAGGTATATGTATCTATGCTTCATCCGGAAAAAATTTTCACAAAGCTAAGAACCCCAATGTTAATGTTTTTTAAATCGGATCATACAAAGTACTTATATAGACATAAACTAAATTTAAAAAGTACCTTCAGGTTTCCTATTGAGCAAAGCACACATATCTATAACGATGAATAACAGATGGTTACATATATATAATTTCAAAAGCATCCAATTGAATTTTAATACATTTTTAATCCCTTCAGGCAGAATAAAAAAAGATTGAAAACAGGCTTTTAGCCTTTTAATTTATAATTTATTATCTTGGCCTGCGTTCTAGATCTGTTATTAAGCATCACTTTGCCGCCAATAATTTCTTCATTTATCTGTCTTCTAAAAATGTTAAAATCTTTTCCGGTTAGACTTCAAACCTCCACCCTTTTGTTTATAGCTTTGCTGTTTCAGGCTTCAAATACACATGCCCAGTGTCTGTCAGGAGATTGTGACGAAGGACAGGGTGTGCTCAAGTTCAAAAGCGGAACGGTGTACATTGGCGAGTTTTCCAACAGCAGGTTTGACGGTACCGGAATTATGATATCCGCTAACGGAGATCGCTTTATAGGTAAATGGCAGGACGATTCGAGAAACGGTTATGGCAAGCTGCTCATAGCTGCCGGGAATCAGCGATATGAAGGTGAGTTCAAAGAAAATAAGTTTGAAGGTTATGGTACCTTTCAGTACAAGGATAAGTCGATCTATTCAGGTATGTGGGCCAACTCTTATGCAAACGGACCCGGCAAATACAAAGCTTCCAATAATGACATAATTGAAGGGATCTGGCAGAACGGAGGACTCTCCCAGCAGAGAGAGATCGCCACCCTCATGAAAGGCAAGACCAAAAGGCTGCGTGATTGTAACTCCGTAAACTGCAATAGCGGGCTGGGTATCTTCAATTATCCGGACGGATCACGCTGGGAGGGGTTGATGAATGACGGCCATCCCGATCAGCTCGGCATCTGCTATTATTCCAACGGAGATATATACATGGGAGAGTGGTCTGCTGACAAGCCCGAAGGCTATGGCGCCTTCTACTACAGCGATGGCAGAAAGATCGAATCTTTCTGGGAAAATGGCAAGGCTAAAAAGTCCACTTACCAGGAGCCTGCAGAAAAGGCCATCGTCAATACGCTGTTTGACAAACAGGTTAAGATCTACGCCGTGGTAATCGGTGTGGGGCGGTATCCAGACCTCCCACAGCTTAAATATACCGACGATGACGCCTACCAGCTGTATGCATTCCTGAAAAGTCCCGAAGGCGGCGCCGTTCCTGACAACCAGGTCAGGGTACTCATCGACGAGGCCGCGAACAGGGAAAACATCATTAAAACCCTCAAGACGACCTTTTCACAGGCTGATGCCAACGACGTGATCCTGCTCTACTTCGCGGGGCACGGCATCAACGGTTACTATCTGCCCTATGACTCCGACGGATATAAAAACCGAATCAGCTATGATGAGATAAAAAGAGTGCTCGAATCAAGCAGCGCCAAACACAAATTATGTATCGCCGATGCCTGTTACTCCGGCAGCCTGCTGGCGCAGCGCAGCGCTTATGGCGAGTCACTCGACCTCTTTTATTCTACTTTTGAGAAGACCAGAGGAGGTACTGCCTTCCTGCTTTCATCCAAACAGGAAGAGATCTCCCTGGAGTCGTCCGGCATGCGGCAGGGAATATTCAGCCATTATCTCATCAATGGGCTGAAAGGAGCCTGTGATAAGAACGGGGACAGGATCATCACCATACGAGAGCTTTATGACTACATATATGCCAACGTAAGGAAAGCCTCAGCCAACGCCCAGAGCCCCGTCATAGCAGGCAACTATGATAACAATATGCCGGTAGGCGTTGTTCGTTTCTAAATGAAAGAACAACCCCATTTTCACTTTTTAGGTATCAGGCATCACGGTCCGGGATGCGCGCGCAACCTGAAGCTTTACCTGGAAAGCACCAGGCCGGATAAGATCCTGATCGAAGCCCCCGAAAATGTGCAGAGTCTCCTGGATCAGACCGATATTTCGGATTTTGTTCCACCAGTGAGCATCCTGCTCTTCAGAGAAGGGGAACCGGGAAATACCTTTGTTCTTCCATTTGCAAGGTTCTCTCCAGAATGGGTTGCCATCCGGTATGCTAAAGAGCATAATATTCCTATTGAAGCCATAGATCTGCCATTGGGGGTCTCCATTGCTCACCCGGCGGAGGAAGAGAAGCAACCCGGACAGGCGGGATTCCCCCTGAAGGATACAGGCGCGGCATTTGCATATCTCAGCCGGCTACAGCAGATAGATGATGTAGAACAATGGTGGGAGATCAATTTTGAGCGAACAGCTTCATGCACGGATCATTTCAGGAAGATCGAAGAGGTCATCGACGCTATACGGCCGGCTATCGACGAAGGCAGCACGCATCATACCAAGGCAAGGGAAGCTTTTATGCGTCTTAAGATCAGGGCGAATATCAAACAGGGTATATCTCAGAATATTGCTGTCATCACGGGCGCCGCTCACCTGCCCTATGTCAGGGATTATGATCTCTACAAGCTGTCCAGTGACAAGGCCTTATGTAAGATCACTGTCCGCAAAAATCTGAAATGCAACTGGATCCCATGGTCATACCAGCGTCTGAGCTCACTCAACGATTATGCTTCCGGCGTTGAATACCCTTTGTACTATGAGCATATCTTCGATTATGGCTCATCAGCACCTATTACCATTACCGCTGCGCTTTCGATCAGTCTGCGGAAAAAAGGCTACGATATCAGTCTTGCTCACACCCTGGAGTCTGTCAATCTTGCCCAGACCCTGGCCAATATGCGTGGCTGGGATCTTCCCGGGATCGATACCATCCTCGAAGCCTGCATTGCCGTGTACAATCTCGACCAGAAATCCAATATGGAATTGCTGGTCAGGGAAGCTTTCATCGGCAATCAATTGGGCGCGGTGCCGGTCGACCTCAACAACCAGGCCCTGATCAATGATTTTGAGACCCGGATAAAGCAATACAAGCTGCAAAAATATACCCGCGATTCGGCAGAATACGAAGTGGTCTTTGACTTGAGAAATCCCCGGCAGTTGGAATCTTCCAGGCTGATCTGGCGTCTCAAGCTGCTCGATATCCACTGGGGTATGGAAAGCGACCCTTTTAAATCCGTCAAGGGTACTTTCAATGAATACTGGCTCCTGACATGGCATTCGGAGTTCCTGATCCAATTGTTCCACCAGTGTATCTATGGTACGGATATTGAAACAGCGGCAGCGGTCAAGACAAAAAAACAACTGGCGGAAAATAACAATGCTGCCTCCTTCATCGATCTGCTGAAGCCTGTGATCAATGCCCAGATCGACGAGCTGACAGAAGCTTTTCTAAGCCGGATCGAAGACACCGTTTTCCGGTCCGAAGATACCGCACACTGGCTCAAGCTTATTCCACAGATGGCTGCGCTCTGTAAATACGGTTCCGTACGTTCTCTCAACCTGGTGCAGGTGAGAGACCTGATCGAGATCCTGGTTTCACGGCTGATGATCAACCTGGAAACTGTCCTCCATGAAGTGCCTGTTGAAGAAGCTGATGATTTCCTGGACCTGCTCATGGGGATGCACCGCGCGCTTACGCAGCTTGAAGATGGCAGCATTCTTGAAATATGGATCCGGAACCTCTCCAGGCTTTCTGCATTATATCATATCCCGGCCCTGTTCAGAGGCTGGATGACAGGTATCTCTCTTGAGAGGAAGATTATCAGCCAACATCAGGCATTTGAAAAGCTCTCTTTTGAGCTCAGCGACCTCGAAAATATTGAGGCGGGTGCAGCCTGGCTGCAAGGTATACTCAACAGCCAGGTATTTTCGGCATTCGAAGTGCCGGGCATCGTCAAAATGCTGGACCAATGGCTTTCAAACATAGAGTTTGAGCAATTCAGAAAAATTCTGCCCGGTCTGCGCAAATCATTCTCGCAGCTGACCTTACCTCTTAAGGAAAGCTTCCGGATGTATTCAGGTAAACAAAAACCGGTGCTCAACAAGGAAAATATGCCTGCCTCGATCGACCAAGAGCTACGTCAATTGCTTACGCCATACCTGGATACTTTCTGATATCCGGCTATTCATTAATCCGGAACAGATATCATGAGCACCAGAGGCGGAAATACCTCTGTTAAATTAACATTTTTTCAGATATGTAGCTTCCCGAATCGGGAGAATTGATTACTTTTGCCCAAAATATGCATCTATGAATCTTTTAAAAGTAATCATATTTAGTTTTGGATTTCTTTCGCTGATAAGCTGTAAAAAAGATGCTAAATCACCTGAACATGAAAACCATGACCATACCGGAGCCAATCATGTTTCGACTATTGACAGTACTCAACCTCCCCTGTTCAATGAGATCATGACCGTACACGATGAGATCATGCCTAAAATGAACAATATTGAGACACTAAAGCAGGACATCCGCATGAAGATGGATTCCATCGATGCCTTCAACGGCAATGCCGAAAACAGAAAACAATTCCGCCATGCCCTTGCTGAATTAAACCGCGCGGATAATATGATGTCCGATTGGATGTCTTTTTTTAAGGAAAATTATGATACGATCAAATCCGATGATATAAAAAAACAGTTTCTGGAGTCCGAACGGGCAAAGATCGAAGGGGTTAAAATGACGATGAACGAAAGCATCAAAGTTGCCCAGATGACCCTACAGAATACTCCGATCAAATAATCTTCACTTCCTGCCGAGGTATGTTAAAAAGGCTTTCTGTCCTTCTGTTGTGTTGTTTTGCAATTTTCTTTTCCTGCAGGAACAAGCCTGAGCCGTTGCCGTATCTGGGGATCAGAATGTCGGAAGACGAACATCCGGCCATTCCTGATTTTAATTTTACTGATCAGCTCAACAGGCCTGTGACAGGAGCGACCTTTAAAGACAAGGTCTATATTACCGACTTTTTCTTTACATCCTGTCCGACCATCTGCCCTAAGGTCACGGCCCAAATGTTGCGCATATACAAAAAATTCGAAAAAGATGACAGGGTTGCATTTTTATCGCATTCGATAGACACCAGGCACGACTCGGTCCCTAAGCTCAAAGCGTATGCTGACAAGCTCCATATCAATGATGATAAATGGCGTTTCGTGACAGGCAAAAAGAAAGATATTTTCGATATATCTAAAAATTATATGAGCATTGTGCTCGAAGATCCCGATGCTCCCGGAGGATACGACCACAGCGGATATGTCATTCTGGTCGACCGGAACAGGCATATAAGGGCATATTGTAATGGTACCGACCCTGCTGATGTCGACGGCTTCATCATTAAAGTCACACAGCTTCTTGACTCTGAAGAATGAGACACCTACTTTTTATTTTTATGGTTTTTGTATTATTGGCCGTTTCTAACTGCGCCACCTTTACACAGGGTGAAAGAATATACCAGCAACGCTGCGCCAACTGTCACGGGAATCACGGAGAAGGCCTGGCGTCTTTATATCCTGCGCTTGAGAATTCCCTCATCATCCGGGATCAACCCTCGCTCCTGCCCTGTATAATATTGAACGGGAAATATACGCTTGACAGCGCCGGTAATAAAATTTCAGAAATGCCCGCCATTCCCGATCTGGGAGAAGTCGAAATGAGCAACCTGATCAATTTCCTCATGACGCTTTCCGGATCCGATCACAAGGCTGTAAGCATTGACTCAGTGAGGATCTGGCGTTCCGGCTGCAATTAAATATTTTTCTTATCGAAAGAAAATAACTATGTTTACAGCAGTTTATTTAAATACACGATATGTTATCAAAAGTAACACTGTTTAGCTTTTTTATCTTCTTTTCACTTTGCCTTTCAGCGGCCGGAATCCATCCTACATATAGTTCAAGTTCATTTGCAGAAGTCTCCATCCATATCGAGTATGACGCAGGAGGCTCGATATTTGTTGAGAGTTGCAATGCGATAAGTGGTAAGCTGATCTTTACTTTCGAACCTGTCCAGGAAGAAAGAAGATATGTAGTTACCCTGTCCGGAGCAGCACAAAAGGACGTGGACTACACCATAACCGGTTTGACCGATACACTAGTCGTCCCTGCCGGTGAAACGATCCTCGAATTTCCGGTATTGGTGATCGCTGACGGCATTCCAGAAGGAACGGAAGACCTGATAATTACAGTCGCGGATATTCCCGGTGGAACAGCAATTGCAAGCTATACGACAAGCATTTCCGACTTTTTTGAAGTTACGATCAATGACGGGCAGGATGTCACTGCCTGCCAGGGAGATGAGATCGTTCTGACCGCCTCCCCCGCAGCGACCTATTTCTGGATACCTCCTGCCAGCGTGAGCGATCCCTCAGCGGCATCTGTTCTGTACACCAGCCTGAATTCGGGGGAGGTCGATGTTACTGCCACTCTGGGCACCTGCGACGCTATCGATAAGATCAATATCACAATCATCAACAGTAGTGTAATCCTCACTGCAAGTAAAGATACCCTTTGTGGCATTGAAACAGTAAGTTTCACAACAGCAACAGCCAGCCAGAACGGAATATTCACCTGGCAGCCGGCTTCCCTTTTTCCGGACCAGAATGCCAAAACCCAGACAGTATCTATAGACCAGAATACCGATGTCATAGTTTCTTATACATATGAGGACTGTACCTCATATGATACCGTCCGGATCCGTGTCCGCCCGGGGCTTGGTTATGTTCCTCCGTTTACAGATACCACGGTATGTTCCGGTGAAAAGCTGGAATTCGGAGATTTTTCCAAAGCTGCCAATTATGAATTTATTCCTATTAACGATATTGATTTTACCAACCCCAATCATCCCTTTCTGATCGCGACCAAGGATGCATCCTACAAGGTCAGGATCAAATCGACCGACGGAGGATGTATTGTCGAGCACGACTTTAATATCACCGTCAATGACGGGCATTTTAACCTGAAAACCCCGGACTACGTGGAGCTCTGTAAAGGAGACAGCACCAGGATCGAATTTTCTTATTCTCCCAATACCTCTGCCGTCGTATGGACACCCAACGATTCAACGGTCGTGGCCATCAGTGACAGCGCCTTCTATGCCAAACCCACTGTAACAACAACGTACACAGGTACCTTTACCGTAGGCGACTGTATATTTACCCGGTCCGTAACGGTCAGGGTCGACAGCATTCCGGAAATACCTCTTGACTACCTGCCGCAGAAGCCGTTCTATTGTAAAGGTGAACTCATTTCGTTCTTCTCTCCAAACTATGATAAGCTAAGCTACCCCGATATTATATTTGACTGGGGCCAGCCACTCGGAGGAATCGATCCGTATGATCAGCTCAACCTGACAGTCATCACCCAGGATACTTTCCTGTATATCCGTAAGACCACCAACAAAGCCTGCGTCCGTCTTGACTCCGTTCAGATCGATGTTAAGATCCCTCTTATCCAGTTCTCTCTCTCCGATACACTTGTATGCGCCAACGAACCTGTAGCTGTCCATCTTACTACCGATATGCAGGATCTTGAGTGGGATCCGATGGATGGTGTCGTTTGCAGTAATGATTGCAAATCCGCTATAATTACTACTCCATTTACCCAGACATTTTCAGTCACCGGAAAGAGCGACGGATGCCCCGGAGGAGGCTCAATGACGATTCGTATCAGGCAACCTGTAATAGGCCTGACAGTGACAGATACCATTATATGCCCCAATGAACCTGTCGAAGTCTCTGTAACGACTGCTGCCACTAATCTTTCCTGGTCTCCCGGAGAGCTGGTAAGCTGTAATAATTGTGCCACTACAACTATTACGACATCTGAAGAGCAAACCCTGGTCGTCTCGGGGATCCAGGACGGATGCCCTGCATATGGTGGCATTATAGTAAGGATCGGCCCACCGCTCACTTTTGAGATCAAGGTCACTCCGGCAGCCAATGTAGCTATCGGAAATCAGGTTACCGCTGCAGTGGTCGATCCCATTGCCGGAGCTTCTTACCAATGGAAGATCAATGGCCGCGACCTGGGAATCCATGGCGACTCTTACGAAATTGTTGTCGAATCCGATAACGATCTCATTGAAGCGATCCTCATATCAGGGCAGGGAGGCAACTATTGCACAGGATCCGGCAACACAACTGTAGCCGGTGTATCTCCATATATTGATGTGCCCAATGCATTTACTCCTAATGGCGACTCAAAAAATGATGTATTTAAAGCCGTAGTACCGGATGGTGTACGGGTACTTGAAATGACCATTCTCAATCGCTGGGGTCAGAAAGTTTTCAGTGAGCAAAACTCCAATAACGGCTGGGATGGCCGGTTCAATGACAAGGATGCTCCGAGTGATACGTATGTATTCATCGTACGATATCAACTCTCTCAGGGCGGGGTTATCGAGTCAAGGCGTGGGGAGGTCACACTATACCGCTAATCCTGGATAGAACATAACAAATTAGGTGTGTAGACCAGCTTTACACATCTAATTTTTTTTATATATAATAATTCGGATTTCATCAGCGTCATATATTTTTGCTTTCTAACTTAAAACTTACCGGTACTTGTTCGACCCCGCCATAAAGGAAATGTTTCAAAGGATCAGGCAAGGTGACAAAATCTTCCTGGCCCGCGCTATTACCTGGATGGAATCGTCGAACGCCCAATACAGGGAGAAGGCACTCAACCTGATCTCACTCTGCGATGAAGTCCCGTCCGATACGGTACGAATCGCTGTCACCGGTCCTCCAGGGGTGGGCAAAAGCACACTGATCGAGGCCATAGGCTCATTGCTTATTGAAAAAGGACATCGCGTAGCGGTGCTGGCAGTCGATCCCTCCAGTAATGAAAGCCATGGAAGCATCCTGGGTGATAAGACGAGGATGAGCCAATTATCCATGCATCCTGCCGCCTATGTCCGCCCCAGCCCGTCGGGTCTTGAGCTGGGAGGCGTCAATCAGGGAACAAGAGAAAGCATACTCATATGCGAGGTTGCAGGATACGATATTATTTTTGTGGAAACGGTCGGCGTCGGTCAGTCTGAAATTGAGGTCAAAAACATGACGGACCTGTTTCTCCTCCTCCTCAATCCCGGAGGTGGAGACGACCTTCAGGGCATTAAAAAGGGCATTATGGAGGCCGCAGATCTCATCGCCATTACCAAATTCGATACCAATCTCGCGGAAGCCGGTAGAGAAGCTTATAACCACATCAGGCGATCTCTCCAGGTATTAAAAACCGGCAAAAATGAAGGCCCGGATGTGCTCAATGTATCGGCAACTGAGCACCATAACCTGGATAAGCTGATCTCCCTGATCTTTTCCAGAGCTGAACAAATGAAAAATTCAGGCCAATGGGATCATAAAAGGAACAACCAGAAATTAGTATGGTTCCGGCTGGGATTACTGAGACGCCTGATGGAAACTATCCAGGAAGACCCTACCGTCCGTCAAATGATAGACGATTTTCCGCAGAGTGGAGACCACGTCACCACACCCATACCTGTTTTGATAGAACACAAGCTCAATATATTGAAAGATAGATTCCGGTTAAAATAAAAAGAATGCTACAGCTTTACTTTACTCTGATATTATCGCTGCTCTTTGCTTTCAGTAAAGAAACCGTCAAGACCAAACCACAGGTGCAGCCGCCTGCCCCCCCCGCCATTGTCAATGGGTACTTTATGAGTCCGGTCAGGCATGATATAAAGCTCGCAGGTACCTTCTGCGAACTGCGCCCCAACCATTTTCACACCGGTATCGATATCAAATCCTCGGCCGGCGTAGAGGGCGACGATATCTATGCTGTCGCTGACGGCTTTGTGTCACGCATCGGCATCAGCCCTACCGGATACGGTTATGCCCTGTATATCGATCATCCGAATGGCTTTACCAGTGTATATGGGCATTTGAAGGCCTATGATCCCATCATTGCCGGATATGCGCTCCAGGAGCAGCAAAGGCAAAAACGGTTTGACATTCAGTATTATCCCGATTCTACCCTGATCCGTGTCAAAAAGGGACAGGTCATTGGTAAAATGGGAAACTCAGGCTCATCCAAAGGCGCACACCTGCATTTTGAGATCCGTGAGACCCGGACTGAGATCCCCATCAATCCGCTGTTATTCGGCTTTGCGGTGTCGGACAATACTGCTCCGGGTATCAGCTATGCCCGGATCTACGACCTCGACGAAAAATTCAACGAATTCAATGCAAGGAATCTTATGGCCAAAAAACGGGGGGAGCTCTTTGTCCCTGCATCCGGAGATACAGTTTCAACATTTGCCTCTCAGATAGGCCTGGGCATCAATGCACGCGATGGACAGCAGGGCAACTGGAATAAAAACGGCATATATGCGATCTCAATGCTGATCAACGATACCCTTGCCTACCAGGTCCAGATGGATTCCGTTTCTTTCGAACGGACGCGGATGATCAATGCGCACCTCGACTATCCGGAACAAAGACTTAAAAAGAACTATGTCCATAAATGTTACTCTTTACCCGGGAACATCCTGCAGATCATTAAGTACCAGCAGGCAAGAGGCGTTATTTATCTGAAAGAGAACGAAAAAAAGAAAGTCCGCTTTGAAGTAATCGATTTTAACAAGAACAAATCGGTTATGGAATTCTACATCAAACGGAAGCCCGGTGATCCGGCGTTCAAGCTGCCTTTTTTCAATTACAGTCTGCCTTTCAATCAATCGAACATCATTCGCGATACCGGGATTAAGGTCATATTTACCGAAAGGACATTTTTCAAAGACCAGGATTTTATGTTCAAAACGGAAGAAGAACGGTCTTCCAGGGTCTTTTCCAACATCTATACCCTGGGCGATCCCAACATACCCGTATTTGACTATTATCCCTGCAGTATCCACCAGATAGGCCTGCCAGCCACCCTTAGAAGTAAGGCATTTATCGCTTCGTGCGACGAACAGAACAAAGAGTCCAACTGGGGAGGAGTCTGGGATGGGGACTGGCTGACAGCCAACCTTCGGGCCTTCGGCAGTTTTTATATCTCGGTCGATACCCTCCCGCCTTCTGTCGTCCCTGTCATCTATAATACAAACATGACCAGGCTGTCTAAAATAGTCTTCAGGATCGATGATAATGTAGCTCCTGCAGGTCAGACGTCCCTGCTTAATTGCAATGCTTATCTCGATAACAACTGGATACCGATGGAATATGATCTGAAAACAAAAACGATCACTTATGTGTTTCCTAAAGATTTCCCAAAAGGCCCTCATAAGTTCCGGCTTGAGGTATTTGACGCCCTGGGGAACACAAAGATCTATTCTTCAGATTTTACGAAATAATCAATAACAATGTCAGTAACGTTAGAGAAAGGAGATAAGGCACCCGATTTTAAGGCCAGGGACCAGGATGGCAATTTGATAGACCTCAAGTCCCTGAAAGGTAAAAAAGTCGTTCTTTTCTTCTATCCGGCCGATAATACGCCGACCTGTACCGTTGAAGCCTGTAACCTGAGAGATTATTATGCAGACCTGCAGAATGCCGGCTTCGAAGTATATGGGATAAGCCCCGATCCCATAGAAAGCCATAAAAAATTCATTGCTAAACAAAATCTTCCCTACAGGTTATTATCCGATCCTGACCTGAAAGTGGCGAAAGCTTATGGTGTCTGGGCAGAAAAACAAATGTTCGGCAGAAAATACATGGGCATTCTCCGCACGACCTTCATTATAGATCCTAAGGGTAAGATCGGCCAGGTCTTTACAAAGGTAATCTCCAAAGATCATGCCGCACAGATCCTTGCCGGGTGATCCAGGCTTTCATTAAGTAAGCTGACCGGAGCCAGTAAGATTATTTTTAAGCATATGCAGACAGAGCAATGGTAAAAATGTCAGAAAGTGAATATAGTTTAGACCTCTTCCCTCTATTACTATCACGGTATTACTCTTAATCACGACGTATAGAAATCAGGCCAGAAAATGCCGATAGTTTAGAATTATTCTATGAGGGCACATCCGGCCTTGCCGCTGGTAAAACCATTATATTTGCATTGAAACAAAACCTAACAAAATGATATCGGAAAAATTAGTTGATGCCCTGAACGCCCAGATAGAGATGGAAGCTTATGCTTCATTTTTGTATCTGTCCATGTCAAGCTGGTGCGCAAGCAAGGGATTAAAAGGCTGTGCCTCTTTTCTCCGCCGTCAGTCAGAAGAAGAAAACCTGCACATGCTTAAAATAGTAGACTACATGCTGGATGTCGATCATCGTCCTATGATCCCGCATGTTCAAAAAGCACCCGGGAAATTTGAGTCCATCGTATCTCTCATGAATGATGTATATGAGCACGAAAAGAAAGTAACACGTTCTATTCACCAGCTGATCGAATTATGTAATACGGAGGATGATTTTGCGACCTTCAATTTCCTGCAGTGGTATGTCGCCGAGCAAAGAGAAGAAGAATCCCTCATGCGGGATATCCTCGATAAGATAAAGCTCATAGGCGACGGCCCGCAATCCCTTTATTATATCGATAAGGAAATGGAAGCGATCAACGCGCAAAAAACCGATACCGGAAAACAAGCTTAATTCAGTGCTTGTCCGGAAGTCCCGGGTTGGGATTTGACCAAAGACAAAACATATAAGGTTTTTGAGAGCAGGAAGTTTATATATAATAACTGTTTTGCAAACAAGCATAATGAAGTATTTGGTTTTTCTTATAAAGACTAATTAATTTTACGCGATAATTTTTCTATTCAACCATTAATAACTGAAGATTGACTTTAATCAAATCGATCTCCGGCATGCGCGGAACTATCGGCGGGCTGCCCGGTGAAAATCTCACACCTGTCGATATCGTCGAAATGGCCGCTTCTTTCGGTCAGTTGATCAGGCAAAACAGTACAACCGATACCAGGCCATCAATCATTATAGGTCGTGATGCACGCATATCCGGTTCGATGGTAGCCACACTCTGCACTCAGACACTTGTGGCGCAGGGCTTTAAGGTATATGATGCGGGGCTATCCACTACTCCGACAGTAGAAATGGCCGTTACCAAACTGGGAGCAGATGCCGGCATCATCATCACCGCCAGCCACAATCCCGGCCATTGGAATGCCTTAAAATTCCTCAATCATAAAGGTGAATTTATCTCTGCCGCACAGGGGAAGGAGTTGATCGGGATAGCAAATAACAAAACATACCGGTTCAATGAAATAGACGGTCTGGGAGAGATCATTCCTGTCGAAGGGCTTATCGAACATCATATCGACGAGATCTTTAGGCTGGACTTGGTCGATGCAGGCCTGGTCAGAAGCAAAAATTTTAAAGTTGTGGTCGATTGTATCAATTCGACCGGTACTATCTCTATCGGACCACTGCTCGAACGGCTGGGATGCGAAGTTATCCTCATCAATTCGGAAATGACAGGAGATTTTGCCCACAACCCGGAGCCATTAGCACAGCACCTACATGAATTATGCCAAAAAGTAATTGTTGAAAAGGCGGATATGGGCATTGCAGTCGATCCCGACGTGGACAGGTTGAGCTTCATTTGTGAAGATGGTACGCTGCTGGGAGAAGAGAACACGCTGGTCGCCATCAGCAAGTATATCCTTCAGCATACGCCCGGACCGACCGTCTCCAACCTTTCTTCAACACGAGGACTTCGGGATGTGACCCACGAGGCCGGTCAGGAGTATTATGCAGCCGCTGTAGGAGAAGTCAATGTCGTGGAAAAAATGAAGGCAGTAAAGGCAGTGATCGGCGGAGAAGGCAACGGAGGCGTCATCTACCCTGCCCTGCACTATGGCCGGGACGCGCTCGCAGGCGTAGCCCTGATGCTTACCTATATGGCGCAAAACGGACTGTCGCTGCTCGACATCAAAACACAACTGCCGCAGTATGTCATTTCGAAAAACAAGATCGATCTCCAAAGCGACTGGAATGTACCTCAGATCATCGAGGGTCTGATCGATACTTATTCACAGGAAGAGATCAACACGGAGGACGGGCTTAAGATCGATTTCCCGGACGGATGGGTCCAGCTACGCCAGTCAAATACAGAGCCTATTATCCGGGTGTACAGCGAATCCGGAAGCCAGGAAGCTGCCGACGCACTTGCTCAAAGCATCATCAAAAAATTTAATGAGCTTATCCTGTAAAAGTCCTGGCAGGCGATTAATTTTGCAGACTCAAAAACCAAAGCGGATGTATTTGGTTAACTCTATGGTTTGCGATTAAAATCCGCCAGTATAAAAACGGCTGAATAAAAACAAAGGAATTGATGAAACGGATATATCTGGATAATGCAGCGACTACACCGATCGATCAGGAAGTGATCGACGTCATGTATGAGGTCATGAAGAGCGATTTTGGCAATCCGTCCAGCATCCACACGGAAGGTCGCAAGGCCCGCGCATTGATCGAGCTGGCACGTAAAAGTGTCGCTAACAGCCTTAATGCCTCTATCAGCGAGATTTTCTTTACATCCGGAGGCACCGAGTCAAACAATACAGCACTTAAATGCGCCGTCCGCGACCTCAACATCAAAAGGATCATCTCCACCAAAATAGAGCACCACTGTGTAGGACACTCGTTAAGCCATCTGCAACGACACAGCGGGGTCGAGGTAGTGCTGCTCGATAACTGTGAAAAGGGACACATCGGACTACAGCAACTGGAGGACCTGCTTGCTTCCAGTCCTGTGAAGACACTCGTCTCCATCATGCACGCCAATAATGAGATCGGCACCATCTCCGATATGTATGCGATCGGCGAATTGTGCAAAACCTATGGAGCCATCTACCATTCCGATACGGTACAGACCATAGGTCATTTGCCGATAGATGTCACCAAGGTCAACATCCATTTCCTGTCAGGAGCAGCTCATAAGATCCATGGACCCAAAGGCGCAGGATTCCTGTATATCAACTCGGATAACCTTATTGAGCCATTTATCGATGGCGGTTCACAGGAAAAAAATATACGCGGTGGTACTGAAAACCTGCACGGCATTGTCGGAATGGCTAAGTCCCTGGAGCTGGCGATCCGGCATATGGAAGAGCGCAAAACGTATATTTCCGAGATCAAAAATTATTTCATCGATCAGTTGAAAAGAAACATACCCAATGTCGACTTCAACGGTGATACCAGCGAAAATTCGCTTTATACAGTCCTTAATGTTTCTTTCCCGGAACATCCAAAAAATGAGATGTTACTCATGAATCTGGACATCAACGGCATCTCTGCTTCCGGCGGAAGCGCCTGCACATCGGGTGCGGAAAAAGGAAGCCATGTGATCGCGGCATTAAATAAAGAGCCGTTCAGGAAAGCTGTGCGCTTTTCTTTCTCTCACCATAACACGTTCGAAGAGATCGATTATGTCATGGAGAAACTGAAATCAATATATGGCGTAGCAGTGCCTGTATAATCCTGAAGCTTCTGCCAGGGATTCCGTTATTTTAGCCTTACCGCCAACGCAGAGACGATGCCGCAGCATATAAACAGGATCAAACCGTACCGGATATCGACTGACCCGGAGATCGCACGCGCGACAAAGTTTCCGTCACCCATTTCATTGATATCGTTGCGGTATGCATACCACTTATACAGGCCAAATAAAGCGGATAAAATGCCGAGCAGGCCGATAAGAGTGGACGATGTCTTTGATGAAGTTCTTGCTCTGTTCCCGGATAAGGAGAGCAACACAATGCCGGCCATCAGCGCCAGGCCCGGCCAGCTGTTTTCAAGATCTTTGCCGTCTATCTGCCCCACGAGCGGAACCTTCAGCCAGGGCAATAGAAAAGCAAAACAACCGATGATACCGCATATCAAAATAATAATCCGCTGAACTGACATATATTTAATTTTTTAAAACATAGACGATCTTATTCCCGTCACCGGAACTGTAAAAATAATTTTTCTCCAGCGCTATTTTATAATTCAGGTAAGTTTCGTCATTCTATAATTTCTTAAGCCTGCTATTGAGATACTTTAATTGTAACGGAAGATCCTGCCAATAAGATCACGGCTCCACATTTTTATATACCCGGATATAATCAATGATCATATCCGCAGGTAATGTCGTCTTTTTCAGCAGATCCGGATCCGCCGTCCTGTACCTTGACACAGCATTATTGGCGATTATACTGATGTGATCACCATAGTTTGGAAAGACCGGGTTGAGATAATACGTTCCTTCTTTCAGAGAATTTTTCCTGCTATATCTGCCGTTCTTCTTTACAAATTTTGGGATCTGATGAATCATGCGGCCATCAATATAGAACCGGACGAAATACGGCTCATAAGCGACAGCATAAATGTGAAAATCTTTTGAAAAATCTTTCCCTTTGTAACGATAGGGGCGGTTCGTACTCTTACCGTCTATCCATTTATGCACATTGAAATAAATATACCTGGTATCCGGGCTCATAAACTCAAAAACGTCCAGTTCCGTACTCCACCCAAACATCCAGAAAGCTGGCCAGAATATCTTTCCTTCCGGGATCTTACACCGTATTTCATATTTGTAATAATCATTAAAAGTTTGTCTGGAATGGATTACACCTGCTGAAAAATCAGCTTTCTTTCCCATCCAGTCCACCTGTTCGCGCAATGTCCGTATAGTAAGGTATCCGTCCTTTACGATCAGGTTTTTATCTAAAAATACCTGTGCCGACATCGACGTATCATGGGTCCTGCAGAAAGCACACTGGTCGGACCCTCCGGGTCCATATGGAAAATATGTCAGCCATCTTGAAGTATCCAAGGAGTTCCCGTCAAATTCGTCATTAAATACCATGACTTCATTCTCTCCAAAGGCTTCCAGACTCCCACCCCGGAAATACTCTTTAAGGCCTTGCCCGTACAGGCTTTCTATATTAAGGCACAGGATCAAGAGAGCCGAACTAAGCATGCAGTCAGCTGAAGTATCCTTAATTCTTGTCACAATATTCAATCCGGGAGGGTATTATTTCAATTAAAAAAAGAAGTCCCGATGGGACTTCTTTTTCGAAAAATTCTATTTATCTCTTATTCTTTTCACCGAAGATAATCAGATCATGCCTGGCCGGCCAAAGCTCTGGAAACCTGCTCCGCCGCCTCTTTCAGCTCTATAGCTGACAAGACTTTAAGGCCGGATTCATCGATCATTTTTTTTGCGATCTCGGCATTCGTCCCCTGCAGTCTTACAATGATCGGCACAGGGATATCCCCGATATTTTTGTACGCTTCGATCACGCCGGCAGCTACTCTGTCACAACGTACGATGCCTCCGAAAATATTGATCAGGATAGCCTTGACCGCAGGATCTTTCAGGATCAGGTTGAGAGCCTTTTCCACGCGCTGCGCATCAGCCGTACCTCCTACATCCAGGAAATTGGCAGGAGAGCCGCCTATGAGCTTGATCATATCCATCGTTGCCATGGCAAGACCTGCTCCATTGACCATACAGCCCACATTACCGTCCAGCTTGACGTAGTTAAGATCGGCTTCCTTGGCCTCAAGGTCGGCAGGGTCCTCTTCCAGCTTATCGTATGCCGCTTCGAGATCCTTATGTCTGTATAGCGAGTTTTCGTCGATAGATACCTTTGCATCCACAGCCACGATACGATCGTCGGCCGTTTTGATCAGAGGGTTGATCTCAAACAGGTCGGCGTCAGACCCGATATAAGCTTTATATAACTTATCGATAAACGCTACAAATTCCTTAAACGCCTGACCAGAGAGCCCCAGGTTGAAGGCGATCTTACGCGCCTGAAAAGGCAGAAGGCCCAGCATCGGATCGACCAGCTCATTCAGAACAAGTTCAGGGGTTTCTTCAGCGACCTTTTCTATATCCATTCCTCCCTGTGTCGAATAAACGATAACATTTTTGCCGGACGCCCTGTCCAGGAGGATCGATATATAGTATTCTTTACAAGCCGAGAAATCAGGAGCATAGGAATCTTCAGCGATAAATACTTTTCGCACCAGCTTGCCAGGACCTTCCATTCCGCCCGGTGTCTGGGGGGTGCGGAGATACATGCCTATTATCCTGCCAGCTTCTACCTTGAGCTCATCCAGGTTTTTTACCAGTTTTACACCACCGCCTTTTCCGCGGCCGCCTGCATGGATCTGAGCTTTAACCACTGCAAAAGATGAACCCAATTCATCATTGACCTTTTTAAACGCTTCTATCGCCTGATCCACATTTTCGGCAATAAACCCACGCTGTACGGTAACGCCATAACTCGCCAGCAATTCTTTTCCCTGATACTCGTGTAAATTCATTTTATATTTTTATTGATTGAATCCCTGTTTTAAATATCGTGCAATTATACAAAACTATTTGCTGTTGTTAAAAGCTGATCGGTACATAAAGGACAAGATTTAAAATAAAAATGCCCTGAAGGAACACTTTCAGGGCATTTTTTTATCCGGGAAGAAAGGCTTATTGCACCAATAGCTTTTTGGTTGAAAGTCCCTGGCTGCTCCTGAGGGTCACCAGATAGGCGCCGGGAGCAAGATTCAGATCATTCAGTTCAATATTGTTTTTACCGGAAGTAAGCCTGTGATCCAGGGATTGTACAGCCTGCTCCCCGGAAATACTGGTAATGATCACATTCACATCGGCAGCATGAGCCATGTCGATCTCCAAAGTAAGGTTACCCGACCTGTTGAGTATGCTGGGTTTTAAGCTCCAGTTGTGAAGCCCGTCAATTTGCTTTGATGCCAGTACGGATACAAGCTTGAACGATTCGATCTCTGTCTGGATATTACAGGTTGCATATTCGTTCATCGCAGTTACACGCCAGTAGCCATACTCGGTCGAATTTGGAAAGAAAGATACAGGGATGACTGCCTGATTGGTTCTTACCAACTCAACGACGGTCACAGCCGAACCAAAGGATTTGTTCCTGGAGTATTCGACGATATAGAAAGTAGCCCCGTCAACCGGCTCCCAGGTAAGTGTGATCGGCTCGGTCTTAAGCACCTGACCACTGTCGATCGGTGACAGGTAGTTTACCTCCGGAGAAAGGGTTATGGCCGGCGGCGTATAGGTCGATTTCAGGTAATTTCTCTTAGCGCTGTTCAGATCAGCCTTGATCAGATTTTTCTGGCCTTGTGAAAAATGATATCCTGTACAACCAAAGAAATAGCTCATAAAATTATTCTGAGAAGGGCGGACCAGTTCGTCATTCCTGTCAAACACATCCACGTTGAAGGGCCGGCAATCATTGGGCCAGCCATAGCCAAAGTTGTAGTCGGGTGGTGTATCGCATACCTTGTCGGCTGCTGTTGCGCAATTGCTCCCATTGACCAGTTCGACCGGCACATTGAAGCAGGGAGCCATATTCATTGTAACGGTCTTACCGTGATCTCCCTCGTCCCACGGTTCACATTCCCAACCGTAGAAAGTATGTCTCAAGCTGAAAAAGTGACCCAGTTCATGTGAGGTTGTCTGCGGGGAATAGCTGACCTCCGAGTTTTTTATGACCACATAGTCATTATCAGGGCTGAAAAAGCCGAGGATGCTTCCCGGGTCATTGGTTTTGATATCAGCAACAAAAAAAATATTCAACGCCTTGGCATCTTTATTGATCCTCAGGATATTGGCACCGGTACTTTGCGGATCGGTATTGGCAGCGTCATTGTTCAGGTATTTAAAGTCATCCTTCATGTAAAACTGGATCTCCTGGTCAGCATAATCTTCATTGAGCTTACACAGCAAACGGAAGACATTTTTGATCGCTACACCCCCGGAACCGCTTGCCGACCGTACAATGGTAAAACGGATCGGAACATAGGTAATCGCCCGTGTCGATAACAGATCGCCATGCGTAGCAAGGTATTGGATATTGGCATCCAGCTGCTCATCAGCAATGGGGCTGCTTTTAGTACCACAATAGCCTCTGATATCCTGAGCATCAGCCGAATAAGCTAAAAAAAACAAAAGGCAGATCAAACCGCCCCGGAAGCTTTGTAACATTGGAGAAAAATTTCAGTTTAATAAAGGTGCAAGATACAAAAAATATGAAGAAGCCCCGGCCAAAAAAATAGTATTTGCTATTTATTTAACTTTTAAAGTTTTACTTTTGCACGCTTAAAATTAAATCTTAACAACAATCATATAATAATGAGTAAAGTTACCGTAGTTGGCGCCGGAAATGTAGGTGCCACCGTAGCCAATGTGCTGGCACATGACGATTTTGTCAAAGAAGTTGTCCTCTTAGATATCAAAGGCGAAATGGCACAGGGCAAGGCCCTGGACTCCTGGCAGCAGGCTCCCATTGACGGGTACAGCACCTTCCTGAGAGGGACGTCTGATTATGCCGAGACTTCGGGTTCCGATGTCGTGGTCATTACTGCCGGCCTTCCCCGCAAACCCGGAATGAGCCGGGACGATCTGATCTCAACCAATGCCAATATAGTCAACGGCGTCACCAAAAGCCTGCTGCAATATTCTCCTGATGCAATAGTCATTGTCGTTTCCAACCCGCTCGACGTTATGACCTATGCCGCTCATAAAACTTCCGGCCTTCCCGCTTCAAAAGTGATCGGTATGGCAGGTATCCTGGATACGGCCCGGTACCGCGCATTTCTGGCTGAAGAGCTGAAGGTCTCACCTAAAGACATCCAGGCTATCCTCATGGGCGGACACGGAGACACAATGGTTCCGCTACCACGTTTTACCACTGTCAGCGGCATCCCCGTAACCGATCTTGTTGCAGCAGACAAGCTGGAAGCAATAGTCAACCGTACTAAAAAAGGCGGTGGTGAGCTGGTCGAGCTAATGGGCACCTCCGCATGGTATGCACCTGGCGCAGCGGCAGCTCAGATGGTGACCGCTATTCTTAAGGATGAACGCAGGATATTCCCTTGCTGCATCAAAGTAGAAGGACAATACGGAATCGATGGTGTATATGTAGGTGTACCGGTAGTCTTGGGACGAAACGGTGTGGAACAGGTCATAGAGCTTGATCTCAACGAAAGCGAAAAAGCGCTTTTAGCCGATTCTACCGTCGCTGTAAGATCTGTTATGGATGTCTATGATTCGATGGGATTGTAATTAGTGAAAATATAAAATCGGAAAATAAGCAAGAAGCCGTCCCGGTGCAGGACGGCTTTTTATTTATGCCTGCTTCTCGTACATTTGCATCCAATACTTGTTCTATCATGAGCTCATATATAATAAAAGATGCCCGTATCGTCAATGAAGGATACATCACGGAAGGCGACATAACGGTAGCTGATGGCCGTTTTGAAAAGATCGGCGGTATCCAGGAAAGCGGACATCTGACGGAGATAACATTCGACGGGGACTTTCTGATACCTGGCATCATCGATGACCAGGTGCATTTCAGGCAGCCCGGCCTGACCCATAAGGCTGATATCCGGTCAGAATCAATGGCCGCAGCCGCCGGAGGAGTGACATCTTTTATGGAGATGCCCAATACCATCCCTCCGGCAACAACACTTGCTCTCCTGGAAGAAAAATACCAGGTCGCTGCGGAATCAAGCATTGTCAACTATTCCTTCTTTTTGGGAGCAGGCAATGACAATATGGACGAGATACTGAAAGCGGATTATTCACAAATATGCGGGGTCAAAGTATTCATGGGCAGCAGTACGGGGGATCTTCTCGTCGATGATGAAGATGCCCTTGTCAATATTTTTCAAAACGCGCCGGCCCTCATCGCCACACATTGTGAAGACGAGGCGACCATCCGCCGTAACCTGGAGCTATTCAAAGAAAAATACGGCGAAAACCTCAATGCCAGCCACCATCCTGCTATCAGGAACGCTGAAGGCTGTTATCTGTCCTCATCCAGGGCGATATCCCTGGCAAAACGGTATGACAGCAGGCTGCATATCCTCCATATCAGCACAGCGATAGAGACCGGCCTGTTTGAAAATCAGACACCACTGTTCCAAAAGCGCATCACATCTGAAGCCTGTGTCCATCACCTGTATTTCAATGAGAAGGACTATCTGCCACTCGGCAATAAGATCAAATGTAATCCTGCCATCAAATCTGAAGAAGACCAGCATTCCGTTTTCGCCGCTCTGAAGGACGGAAGGATAGACATCGTCGCTACCGATCATGCTCCACATACCCTGGAAGAAAAAAAACAGCACTATCTCAAAGCTCCGTCAGGGCTTCCGCTCATACAACACAGCCTCAACCTGATGCTAACTTTTGTCAAGAAGGGAGAAGCAAGTCTCGAGCAGGTCATCCATTGGATGTGCCATGCACCTGCCGAATGTTTCGGCATCAGAACAAGGGGCTATATCAGGGAGGGCTATCATGCCGATTTTGCACGGCTTGATTTTTATGAAAATACGGTCGTAGATGAAGAATCCCTGTTTTACAAATGTGGATGGTCACCCCTCGAAGGCAGAAGCCTGCCCGGTAAGATCAAGGCGACCTGGGTCAACGGCGCGCAGGTATATGAAGATGGTATCATCCTGACCAATGCAGGCCAAAGGCTGAAATTCGACACTAAATTTTAAGGGCTCGCTTATCAGCTATTCTTTGATGTAGCGCCGTCTATACGCGCTTTCAATATGGACTGTCACGATCTGGTCGTTTTTAGTTGACCACTCAGGCAGACAACCTTGCCAACATCTTAATATTAATAAATGTAACTTCCTTCTATAGGATAATGGTCGGAAATAAATCGATTGCCGGGCCGGCTCTGGTTGGTATTAAACGACAAGGCTCTGATCCTCTCATTGATAAAAATAAAATCAATACGGATCTTCGCGGGCTGATCCGGAATAAATCCGTTAAAGGTCATACCATCAGTAGGATCTATCCGCTCAGCTGCTTCACGGCTGTCAGTCATAAAGTCTTCAATAACTTCGATAGGAAGGCTTCCCTTTTCCGTATTAAAATCACCCGTCAGAAAAACAGGGAACTTGGGGTTGATCAACGCGATCCTCGACATGATCAGCCGCGCACTCTCGATCCGGGCCCTGACCCCCATATGATCGAAATGGGTATTGAAAACATAGAATTCACGGTTATTCCGATCCTTAAACCGGGCCCATGTGCAGATCCGGAAGCAAACCGCATCCCAGCCCATTGTCGGCTTATCAGGTGTGGAGGACAGCCAGAACGTACCGGACTCCTTCACTTCCAGCCTGTTGGAATTATAAAAAATGGCAGAATATTCTCCCAATGTCATGCCATTGTCCCGCCCTACCCCGACGTATTCATACCCGGATATCGAGTCGATATAGCTCATCTGTATCAGCTGTGCTTCCTGTACACCCAGAATGTCGGGTTGGTTCTTTTCGACATAATCTCTGAGCAGTCCTTTGCGTAAGAGCCAGTTATTGATGCCGTCATCCACAGAGGCAAGGCGGATATTGAAAGAAGTGACCTTAAGCGTATCAGAGGCAAAAATCCCGGCATTGCCCGAGACAGCAAACAGTAAAATAAAACTAAGAAATCGGAACATGCAGTAAAGATAATTAATGGACAAAAAAAGTGATCAGGCCGATGACGATAAGTACCATGCCGGTTATTCTTTTCTCATTATGCTCTATAAATTCATTGTGGGCAAAAAACCTACTTCCCCGGTGCACAAGATAGATGAGCGTTACAATGGATACAATACTGAACAGCCCGTACACAAGGGAGATCAAAAGCACATTATTCAGGCCATACGCCCCGGCAGACAGGAAAATAGACTCTACTTCAAGACAGGGCGACAAGAACATAAGGCCGATGAAGATCAGGATCCACCGCCATTTGCTCTTTTTATACTGCTGGACATCTTCACCCGGTGCATGATGGTGATGCGGCATATTTAAGGAAAAATAGATCAGGCCAAGCACGATCAACACAACCGGAGAAATAATATGCACATAGGATTCAAATGTTTCCGACAGCTTCATTCCTACCATACCGAGGAGGATACCAAGCCCGATGGTTCCGCATACATGGGCCAGCGCGGACGCAGATCCGATCAGAAGCACTTCTTTTGTACTCCATTTTTCAGACCTGGAAATCGCGACCAGGGGCAGCCAGTGATTAGGTATCAATGCATGGATGACACTCAGGATGATCGTCGCAGTCAATAAACTTATCATTATTTCAATTTATAATGTCATTGCAATAAACAAAGAATTAACATATTTTATGACATTCTTTTATCAAACAAAATATTTAAAATATTTACACGACAACGAGCCAAACATATATCATCAATAAAAACAAACACAAAACTATATTTCACAAATTAACATAAATGCGTTATAAAATAAAGATAAAATTGTTTTGATATTCAGATTGTATGTGTACTTTTACACTTTTAAGAGAGACTTTATTACTTTATTATATTTATTGCTTGTGAGTACACATAATTTGATTAAGCACACAGGGCTGGCATTTACTTTCATTCTTTCATCGCTGATCCTGTCGAAACTTCTTCCAAATAATTACGATCCATCTGTTAAATACAATAAAAATAATATTGCTTCTTTAGGAAGCTTCGATATTAAAACGCCAACCCTCAAATTTGGTTTTGCCCTTGATACTTTTGCAACAGAAACGGTAACCGTCCAGCAAGGCGAATCACTGATAAACATTCTTACCAGGTATACGGATCAGACAAGAGATGCCTACAATATCATCGAGGCGTGCAAAAAATCCTTTAATCCCCGTATCATTCACCCTGGTCTTGAGCTGACCATCCTCAAAAACAAAAGAACGAACCAGCCGGACTATATCGCATTCCAGCCTGATGTATACCGCTATGTTGTCTTTGACTTAAATAATCACGAAAATATCCGCGTCGTTGAAAAGCCCGTACAGAGTAGTGTGGAAGTGGTCTCAGGCGTTATGGAGGGATCTCTCTGGCAGACCATCAAAAAATATAACATGGATACAGACCTGGCAAGCCAGATGGAGGATGCCATGGAATGTGCCATGGACCTGAGCCGGGCAGGCAAAGGCGACATCATCAAGCTCGTTTATGAGAAAAACGTGATCGAGGGCGAGGAGGTCGACGCAGGTAAGCTCTTGGCTGCGTACTATAAGGGCCGGCTTGGAGAAAAATACGTTTTCTATTTTGACAATGGTAAATACAAGGGATATTTTGACCAGGATGGCCGTCCGATGAAAAAATCATACCTGGCCGCCCCGCTGAAATATGCCAAGATCACTTCCAAATTTTCCATGTCACGCCTGCACCCTATTTTGAATAAGGTCGTCCCCCACTTTGGTACTGACTACGCTGCCCCGACAGGAACGCCTATTATAGCAGTAGCTGACGGCGTCATCGAAGCCCAGGGTTATGGCGGCGGCAATGGCAATTTTGTCAAGATCAGACACGATAAAACATATGCAACCCAGTATCTGCATATGTCCAGATTCCCCCGCAGTCAGCGCAAGGGACAGCGGGTCAGACAGGGCCAGGTGATCGGCTATGTAGGATCTACCGGCCTGGCTACCGGACCTCATGTCTGTTTCAGGTTCTGGAAAAACGGTCACCAGGTCAACCCGAAATCATGCAAGCTGCCTTCTCCGAACCCGATTCCCGGACAGAATCTTACAGAATTTAAAGCATTACGTAATGAAATGCTGGGCAAGCTGGCCGCGATCGGCAAACCGCTTCCCGGTGAGTCTGTCGTAAAAATGGGTGAAGAAGAGCTCTTCCTGCTCAATCCTTAATATTACTTTATTTCCGGAAGGACTGCTGATTTTTAAATTTCTTTTTCTACTTTCACATCCTGTAAAAACAGGCATATGAATGCAGACTTAAGAAAGCAATATAACGAAAATTTTACACAGGAAAAATACCAGCATCTGCTCCGGCTTATCAATTCGGGCTTTGGCAAAGCATCGACCTTCCGTATTGCAGAAACGCCTGTTTTTGTCCCTGACACGCTCAAAGCCCAGCTGCAGGATGCCTGCCGAATGCTCTCGGATTACCTGGTGACAGATGAGTTCAGGAGACACAGCTCTAATGCCCTCAGTAAGCTTGGCTTTGAAGTCCCCAACGAAAATCAGAACACGACCTTTATTCAATACGATTTCGGGATCACGATCGATAAGGACGGCAATATCAGGCCTAAACTGATCGAGATGCAAGGCTTCCCTTCTCTCTATTGCTTCCAGACGTTGCTGCATGACAGCTACAAAGCGGCATTTGGCTTGTCCGATACCATCTCACCCTATCTCGGAGGTCTCGATAGGGAAAGCTATCTCCAACATATCAGGGATATCATTGTAGGAGACCATAAGCCTGAAAATGTTGTGCTGCTGGAGATCGAACCGGAAAAACAGAATACGGCGATCGACTTTTACGGTTCTGCCCTCCTGCTGGGGATCAAAGTGCTCGACCTGAATGATCTCAGAAAAGACGGCCGTGATCTGTATTACCTCGAAGGTGATCGTAAGGTACCCGTATACCGGATCTATAACAGGGTTATATTCGATGAGCTGGAGAAAAGAACAGATATCCGGTCTGAATTCAACTTCCGTGATGATGTCGATGTCGAGTGGGTGGGCCATCCCAACTGGTTCTTTAAGATAAGTAAATATACTATGCCATTTATTGAAAACAACCCGTTTATTCCTGAAACACGCTTTCTCAACACTATCCATGATATCCCTGATGACCTCGAAAATTATGTGCTGAAGCCGTTATTTTCTTTTAGCGGCGAAGGCGTCAGGTTCCACGTCAGCAAAAAGGATATCGATCAGGTAAAAGATCCGGAGAATTGGATCTTACAGGAGAAGGTCAAATATCACCCGGCTATTATCACTCCCAATCCTGACGAATCGGTTAAATTTGAGATCCGTATGATGCATACATGGGAGCAGGGAGCCCCTGAACCGCGCCTGGTCAACAATCTTGTCCGGCTGAGCAAGGGGGAAATAATAGGTGTTAAGTACAATAAGGACAAAGATTGGATAGGCGCCAGTGTCGGGCTGTTTAACAAACAATAGATGAGCTCTGTATTTGACATACCGGTGGAGCAATTGATCCCGCAAAGACCACCCTTTGTACTTGTCGATGGCATCATAGAGCATACGCATGATAAGACCATCTCTGCCTTCACCATTCCGGGCGACCATATCCTGGTCGAAGAAGGGATGTTGTCGTCCTACGGACTCATCGAACACATGGCTCAATCAGCCGCTCTGCGCTCCGGCTACGAAGCTCATCAAAAAAAAGAACAGCCTAAAACCGGCTTCATCGGGACCATTTCCAATGCCATTATACATCAACTGCCGCCTGTAGAAAGTACGATCACAACAATGGTCCATCAGACGTCGCAGATCCTGAACTTCATTGTAATTGACTGTAAGGCCTATATGCAGGAAACACTATTGGCAGAATGCTCAATGAAGATCGTTCTGATGGATGAAATGTAGCAGATACACAAGTTTTCAATAAATTAGCGCCCATAAACAGCGATCCATGCCTGGTATAACCGGAAAAACACTTCTTCATGTCCATAACATGCCCATTCGCTTTAATGAGGTGGATTCCATGGGTATCGTCTGGCATGGTCATTATGTCCAGTATCTTGAAGAAGCACGGGAGCAATTCGGCCTCAAAGAGGGTATCGACTACCTGACCATTGCAGCGCAGGGTTACAGGATACCCGTTGTCGATATGCAGATCAAATACAGGCGATCGCTCCGTTATGGGGATCATATCCGGATCGAATGTGAATATGTCGATACTGTCGCTGCCAAAATCATCTTCCGCTATTCGCTGTACAATGCTTCAGGCGGGGAGCTCTGTGCCTCTGCTGAAACCGTGCAGGTTTTTATCGATGAGAATGAAATTTTACAATTAACATATCCCGGCTTTTTTCTCGAATGGAAAAGGAAGGCCGGCCTGTTATCCTGATCACCTGACGTTACAACATGAATAAGGTATATTGCAAAAGCGGAGTTATTACCAACAATTTTGGTTCTGATCCGGATGTTCACTGGAACCGGGCTCTCGATATGCAATCCTCCCTTCATCCTCATATCCTCGCAAATGGGTTTGATACCTACGCATCATTTCTCCGTGAAGACCAATGGGATCTCTACCGTGATGCATATGGCAACCAATATACCAAAGCTGCGCTTCTCTGTATTGAGTCCATACAAAAAGCAGTGAAGGATCACGATGTCGACTGGCAGCAGGCGATGATCATCCTGGCAACGACCAAGGGCGACATCGACCTCTATGCGCCTGATGCCGGGGCTGATCACAACGACAAAGCTTTTCCGGCAACCATAGCACACCAGCTCGACCGGTTTTTTCGCCCGGGGAGCCCTACCCTCGTATTAAGCAACGCCTGCATATCCGGGAGCCAGGCTGTACAGCTGGGGGCATCGATGATCAGGTCAGGCCGGGTAAGGGATGTCATCGTATGTGGGGTCGATCTCCTGACGGAGTTTACCTTGGCCGGCTTCAACAGCCTTAAGGCGCTCAGCAGCATGCCCTGTAAGCCATTTGACGCCGGGCGGGACGGAATTTCGCTTGGCGAGGCCGGAGCTGCCCTGCTCTTAAGCTCACAGGCCGCTTCTTATAACAATATGACAACGATAGAATGTGTTACGGGCACTGTAACCAATGATGCCAACCATATCAGCGGGCCATCCCGGACAGGGGAAGGACTGTTCCAGGCAATAAGAAAAGTAACGGACGACTTCAAAGAAAAGGTCGATACGGTTTCACTGCATGGCACGGCAACAATTTTTAATGACGATATGGAGTCGGTCGCTTTACAACGGGCAGGGCTCGACAATACCGAGAGCTTCGGGCTAAAAGGCATATACGGCCATACTCTTGGCGCCGCGGGCGTCCTGGAATGTGTGCTCAGCCTGTATGCCATGTGCCATAATACGATCCCTGCTACGGTAGGATGCGAGCAGCCGGGTACCGCCTCGCCGATCCATATCTCACAGTATAATATCATGAAGCCGGTCAATACGCTGCTTAAATGCGCATCGGGATTTGGCGGTGGCAATTGTGCCCTCTTGTTTAAAAAAACCGGTCTGTGATGAGCGCATTACTGAAGCTGAATACCATTGAGCTCTCTTATACAGGCAGCCCTGAATCGGTCGATAACCAGATGGCTGATCTTTACCGTTCACTGGAATTAAAACATCCCAAGTTTTTCAAGATGAACAGCTTGTGCAAATTAGGATTCCTCGGCTGCGTATCGTTGATAGAGCCATATCAGGAAGAGCTAAGGGAGGCCGAGAAAGACCAGGTGGCAACGATCTTTTTCAATCAATATGCATCCATTGCTTCCGATCATATCCACCATACCAGTCTTAATGAAAATACATTGCCCAGTCCTGCGGTCTTTGTTTACACCTTGCCGAATATCCTGAACGGAGAGATCTCCATCTATTATGGCTGGACGGGCTATAATGCCTTTTTTATCACCGATACCGGGGATGAAGAGCTGATGCAACGCATTATTGAGGATGCGCTGTATATGCAACCTTTTAAATACTGTATTGCGGGACAGGTCGAAACCGATCTGATGTCTGAAAAGTACAGTGCCCGGCTCTCCCTCTTCAAAGTCGATTGAGTATTTATCGAATAAGCCTTACATTTGCAAAAAATCATATTTATACAACGATGCAGGAGCTGATCCAGGAATTAAAAGAAAAACTGATTGCCCAATTAAATCTGAAACACCTCAGACCCCAGGATATCAATGATGACGATATGCTTTTCGGTACCGGCCTGGGTCTTGATTCGATCGACGCATTAGAGATCATTGTTCTGCTAGACAACGATTACGGCATCAAATTTACCAACCAGGAAGAAGCCCGGCAGGTATTTACTTCTGTCAGGACTATAGCGGAATATATCCAAAAATACCGTGCTGATGCCTAAAGCCAGGATCGTGATAAGCGGCATGGGTATTTACTCTTCCCTGAGTAAAGGCGTCACCGCCAATCATGCGGCACTCCGATCCAATATACACGGCCTGGGAGATATCACTATTCTTAAGACCCGGCATAGCGGCCATCTTCCGGCCGGGGAGATCAAAGCGACCAATGAGGAGCTGGCAGCCCAGACCCGTTTTGATCAAACCTCAATGATACCCAGATCCGTTCTGCTGAGTATTCCTGCTATAGAAGAAGCGCTTGCTTCGGCTGTTATTGCCCCGGATGATACGGTTAGCTTTTATTACGCAACAACTGTCGGAGGCATTGACATTTCTGAAGAGCTGATATTACAAAGATCCCAGGGAAAAGCAATAGATTACGCTGGCTTCAGACACCACGACTGCGGGGCGGGAACCCGCCTCCTGGCTGATTATTTCAATTTCAAAGGAGGGCTGTACACGATCTCCACAGCTTGCTCCTCTTCCGCCAATGCCATCGGAAGGGCCTGCTCCGACCTCAGAAGCGGTGCAGCCCGTTATGCCGTTGCAGGAGGGGCTGATGCGCTATGCCGGTTTACGATCAACGGATTTAACGCTCTTATGATCCTCGATAAGGACCTTTGTACCCCTATAGATGAGAACAGGCAGGGCTTAAATCTGGGCGAAGCAGCCGCTTATCTTGTGCTGGAGACAGAAGAAAATGCAATCAGGAGAGGCGCAGAGATCCTGGCCTATGTATCCGGCTATGGAAATACCAATGACTCCTATCACCAGACTGCAAGCAGCGATGACGGCACAGGAGCGATGCTGGCAATCCGTGCAGCGCTGGATGATGCCGGGCTGATGCCCGAACAGATCTCTTATATCAACGCACATGGGACAGGCACCCAGAACAATGACTTTTCGGAGGGGAATGCCATTACAACGGTCTTTGAAAAGGTCCCGCCCGTAGCCTCTACCAAGTCATTCACCGGGCATACGTTGGCAGCCTCCGGCTCGGTCGAAGCTGTTTTTTCCGTTCTTTCCATCCTTCATCAGGAAGTATACCCTACTTTGCGGTTCAAGACCCCTGTTACCGGACACAGGTTCAAGACCTTCAGCCGGACCTATCCTACCGTGGTCGACCATGTATTGTCCAATGCATTTGGCTTCGGAGGAAATTGCTCAGCTTTGATCTTCAGTAAAAGATCCTGATTATGAAAATATTTATCCGAAATACCAGATGTATCAGCCGGTTTCAGCTCATCGACGGCCTGCCAGCAGAAAATGAAGGCTTCGAAGAGCCTGCCTATGAATCCCTGCTGGATCCGCGCATCATGCGCCGTCTGAGCAAGATATTGAAGATGGGGCTCTATACAGCTGTAGCCACTGTCAATGACCTTAGTCATCCGCTCGACGGGATCGTATGCGGAACAGCTCTCGGCTGCACTGCCGACACTTATGCCTTTCTTATGAATATGATCGAGAGAGAAGAGCACTTGCTTACTCCCACATCATTTATCCAGTCGACACACAATACGCTTGCCGGCACATTAGGCATCCTGCTTAAAAATCACGGTTACAACATGACCTGGTGCCAGCGCTCATTTTCATTCTACGGCGCTTTGGAGGATGCTGCCCAAAGGATCCGTTCGGGACAGGGCAGCCATTATCTGGTATGCGCAGCCGACGAGATGTCGGCTTCAGTAAGTGATATCATCCATCACATGGACCTGCCCGGCCGATCAACATTGAACGCAGAAGGAGCAGCGGCATTTACTATCACGAGCGATCCTGGCCAAAACGCGATAGAGATAGAATCAATGGATATTATCAGCAACGATGTTGTTTCTTCCGATTCCCTGGTTGGCCATGACAGCATTCTGCTCAACACCAATCCATATCTGAGACTTCCTGAAGGAAAAAACGTACTAAACCTTTGCACCAAGGGAAGGAGCATGATCGATGATGCCTTCGTTCTCTCCATAAGCTTCGATATGCTTACGCAAGCTGCAAAGCAGCAGGGTTCCTTCACCAAAATAGCCGTTCTGTCGGGAGACGAACAAAAGAGCAGCCTGGTTAGATTAGCGGTTTGATATGTATTGGTCACTGGTTGTCATAATTATACTTATCGCATTTCTGACCTATGCGGCTTTCAGCATCAGGAGCGGTATTTTTATCAAAAGCATAACCCGGAGTCCCACAGGCAAGCCATTGTTTTCATTCGACGATGGGCCACATCCTACGTATACACTTCAGGTATTGGAAATTTTAGAAAGATTTCAAATAAAAGCAATTTTCTTTTGTATCGGACAAAATGCAGAAAAATATCCGGCTATAGTTAAAAAAATTATCGAGTCAGGCCATGAACTGGGTAATCATACTTTTCATCATGCTGTCCGGTCCACTTATGCAGGATGGAGCAATTATCTCTATGAAATTGAGCTTACTACGGACATACTGCAGCAAATCTCCGGAAAAAGGGTCCGTTATTTCCGGCCACCCTTCGGCATCACTAACCCGGAGATAGCGAAAGCCATAAAAGCGAGCGGGTTAGAGTCCATGGCGTGGAATATAAGGACCTTTGATACCGTGGTCAGGAATCCGGTCCGCATAGCAAAAAAAATAGCCCGCCATTGGTCAGATCAATCGATCATCCTCATGCACGACACCTCACCCTCCGGTGTTGAAGCACTTGAATATTTTTTAAATAATTTTTACAAAAGGTAAATCAATTTTAATTATAACACTTCTCAATTTATTGAATTAGTTCAATAAATTACCGCTTCTCCTCTTATTATTAAGATTTGTGAAACTTGATTTTTATTTTTGTTTATTATCATTACATAATGATTAAGCCGCACACTTTATAATTATTTAAAGGTATTTTGAAGCGATAGCTTTGCGATCGGTAGTTTCTGCAAAATACCTAATAAATAACACCTCTAAATACGTGACGCTATGACTTTACGCTTTACAAAACTTTTGAATTTTTCAATTTTAATTTGTGCTTGTTTTCTTGCGAATTCTGTTCAGGCACAGACACCGGATCCGGCAATTACAGAGATCTCAATTGATCCGACTCCTGTTTATTTCCCCACTCAACCGGAAAATTATCAGAAGATCGCATTTTCGATTGAGAATAAAGGCGGCAACGTTTCCTCATCTTCGGTCGAGTTTGTTATCTCTCTTTCAAACCTTGAGCTGGAAGGGCCTTTTGATCCCGGGGTCAATATTGTCAGGCTCTCCGGTACAGTGGAGTTTACTTACTTTTACAGTACGGAGCTCAATACATTATTTGCAACGCTTGCAGGCATATGGCCCGCCGGTGAGAAAGCAGATTTTGAATTTATTAATCTCAAGGTCATCAATGAGAATAATTCAGGCCAACCGGCTACCGGTGCCAATTTTAATTTCAGTGTGCCGGCCACATTTAATGCAACAACCTCCAATGATAATTTGCCCATCCTGGTAAATACGTCACCCTTTGTTCCCACTCCTGTGATTCTTTCTTCATTCAATGCATCCTCCTTCGATTGCTCGGCTAAACTGACATGGACATCTGCTTCAGAAAAGGAATTTGACCATTACCTTATTCAATACTCCAGAGACGGGATCAATTTTTCCGATATTATGAAAATAAAAGGACAAAATAAAGCATCCGCTTATAACCAGGTTGTTACCGCTATGAACGGGATGAATTATTATCGGCTCAAAATGGTCGATATCAATGGAAGCACGACCTACTCGTCAGTCCGGCAGATCAGCTCAGAATGTAACAGGTCAAAGGAGATCACAATATCTCCCAATCCAACAAACGGCTTCAGCAGAATTAATATCAGCGCATCAGCAGGCGAGTATGTAATGGATGTTCTTGACACGTACGGAAATATGGTAGGATCTGACAGGGTAAATATTTCTAATGAGTCCGGGTCCACTGTTTTAGAACTGAATAAAAAACTTCCCAACGGCATTTATTTTATCCGGCTGTCCACTGCCGGAGGCGTGGCCGGCACAGGAAAAATAATCTTAAATAATTAGCAAAGGGTAACCTGATCTTCGACCAAACCATTTTCCCTAAACTCTGAATTAAATAAAAATTTACCACCATGAAATATCAAAGGTTACTTCTCATTATCCTGTTGATAAATTTGACCGGTATTTTATCGGCCGCCGATCCCGCAGTTTCGGGAGTCAGCACTTCACCAACACCAGCCTACTTTCCTCAAAATCCGGGAGATTTTCAGACTGCAAAATTCAGGATCGTAAATGGAGCACCTTCCGGCACTGCCAATTCTGAGCTCAAGGTCGTCATCAAACTCTCAAAATTAAGAATTGACGGCGAGTTCGATCCGGGCATACATATACAATACCTTCTGGGCGAGCCGGACTGGACCTGGACATATGATGAAGGAACGGCCATATTGACCGGATCGCTAAGCTCGATAATGGGACCGTTTGAAGGATATGAGATCCAGATCAATAATATGAAGACCACCGAAGCCAGCATTATAAGCGATCCTACATTAGGCCTTGAAGTAGAGATATCAGGTCCGGCCGATGCCAATTCGGATACAGATAATGACATTGGAACAAATTATACCTATACGGTTGAGCCAGTGCCCACTCCGATCGTTCTCTCAGGCTTTTCCGCCTATGCCCGGGATTGTCAGGCTCACCTGCAATGGAGCTCAAAGGCCGAGACCAATTTTTCAGGATATACGATACAAAGCAGTACGGATGGCATCCGTTTCAAAGACGAAGCGTTTATTTCGGGCAAAGGCAGCAGCTCATACAACTATCTCGATAGCAAAAATTCGGGCACAGTCTTCTATTACAGGCTGAAAATGACGGATATCGACGGTAAAACCGATTTTTCGCCGATAACAGCTGTCGACCTGGATTGTGACCACAGCCTTGTCAGGGTCTTTCCAAATCCCGCGTCATCACAGGCCAATATTCAACTAAACATTCCTGAAGGGAGATACCAGATCGACCTGATCAACAGCTCCGGCCATAACGTCAGGAGCATGATCGCCAATGTAAGCCGTGAAGGAGGAAATCGAACGATAAATGATCTGGACAAATACCTGCCGGGCAATTATACGCTCCATGTAACCGGGCTGCAGAGCGGTGTAAAATATCAGGCGCAGCTGATCATCATCCGCTAAAACACTTTTACATAAATAAAAAAACCTGCTCTGACAGAGCAGGTTTTTCTGTGTGGAGAATACCGGGCTCGAACCGGTGACCTCTTGCATGCCATGCAAGCGCTCTAGCCAACTGAGCTAATCCCCCTTGCGTTCAGATTCTTTCGATTAAAGGTATATCTTTTACAACCAACTGCACAGTATTTCTCAATCTTTCTTCCATTAAAATGATCTTTCCCTTTGTAAGGCTTTTTAAGACCTCCTCTTCATAATGCCGGATCGTAAGCAGTTCAAGACCATCCTCAGCAGTGACACTATATTCATCTTCAAGAACTTCCTTAAGCTTCTGGATCCTGTCGGGAATAGTCGGAATACATACTGAAAAAGAAATGGCCGTGTTTCTCATCATATTGATAAATATGCGCAGCTCTGCAAAAACTTTGAACAATCTCGCCATATGGTGCTCCACTACAAATGAAAAGTCTTTCGTAGCGATGTGCAGTAATGTCTGATTCTTATCGAGAATGACGATAGGCGGATAGTGCTCCTCCACCTCAGGTCCTATATAGGTGCCTTCCTGATCCGGATGGATAAAAGATTGCACATAGAGAGGTATATTTTTGTTCTGCAACGGCTTGATGGTCTTGGGATGTATAACCGAAGCCCCATAATAGGTCATTTCGATCGCCTCCTTATAAGAAAGCCGGCTCAGCTTCTGTACGTTCTTAAACAGTCGCGGATCGGCCGTCAGGACACCTTCTACATCTTTCCATATGGTCATCCTGACTGCATCGAGACAATAAGACAGGATCGCCGCCGTAAAATCGGAACCCTCCCTGCCTAATGTCGTCGTCTGGTTATCATCTGTTGCGCCGATAAAGCCCTGTGTAAGAACAAAATAGTCCTCTTCAAGCAAAGGCTGAACGACACTCTTTATCGAACGCTGAGTAACGTCCCAGTCGATCTGCGCTTCCCTGTATGTAGCATCAGTCCTGACAAGATCCCTGGCATCGACCCAACCGGTTTTGATACCGCGCTTATTGAGGTATGCTGCTACGATCCTGGTCGATAATAATTCTCCGATGCTGACCAACTGGTCATAGGTATAATCGTAGTCCTGGACCGGCTCTTCCTCCGTCACCCAGTCAATTTCAACAAACAGGTCGTTGACCACGGCATAGATGTCATCACCCGGATCAAAAAGTCCGTCCATCAGCGCCATGTGGTGATTTCTAACAACATCGAGCTTAGCCTGGAGCTCCCCGGTCCTGTTATAATATGCCTGCATAACCTCCTCAAGATGATTGGTGGTCTTGCCTGAAGCGGAAATAACGATAACAATTTTTTCATCCCTGAATGTTTCGAGGATCTCTGCGACATTTTTTATGCCTGCAACGTCTTTGATAGACGCACCACCAAACTTGAAAACATGGATTTGTTTTTTCATTTCTTATCCAGGTTATAGAAACACAACAATCAACCGACAGACGATCAAATCGGCCACAAAAAAAATAAAATCCTGACTAAATCTCAAGAAAGGTCTGAAATTAGTTCGGATTATTTACTGGAAGTTAAAAATATAGGTTTGTGGTATATAAATATACCCGTATTTGGAGTCCCTTAGAATGATCCTGTCGATCAGTACGGAGAATGGGTCAGATAGCTCGGCAATAAGCTCAACCGGATAGGTATCCTGGTTGGTCCAGTAATAGGCCTTGTTGAGTTTCCTGCCGTCGTAATAGGTCATCCGCATCGAGACGATCTCATATTTCTTATTGCCATCATAGAAGTTGATCGTATGGTTTCTGATATTTTTGAGATATTGCAGAGAGAACACCGGGCTGTCAGGCTTGGCGATCATCTTATTCCAGTCAAGAAAGAGGCTTGCAGATTCAGTTATGTCTTTTGGTTCGGTAGTCAGAGAGAAATAATCGCCTTTGGGCTGATTGACAGGATGGACGGTAAAGTTTCTTTTGCCCAATGCAATGACTGTATCATTTTCAGAAATAAAGTTGGTAATGGTCTCAAATTTGGGAAAATGAATGACCGTCACTTTGGAAAGCTTCTTATACGCTTCCAGGGTCGGTTTGCTATCAGCCATTGTTGTATCCAGCTTGAGCACCTGGTTACCATCGGTCCGGGTTACAAGCTGATATGGGAAATGTGTCATCTTGCTGTAAGGCGGAACACTGATAGGCTGATTATAGACCGGCAGATCAGGATTAATGCTCAGAACGGTCGTATAGATATTACCTGCCTGATCCTTCAGAACGCATATGAGAGCATCGTGGACAGACAGCTGCGGTGTCGTCGTTACAAATTCCTGATCGGACAGCTTATTCAGCTGGTTATTGAGCTCCAGCTCGTGCTGCGTGTTCCCGATCGCTTTCCTGTGGTACAGGTGCCGCTCGCTCAGGTCGCTTACATCAACATTATCCTTATATAGCTGAAAGGCCAGCTTACCCAGGTTGGCAGACTGCGACCTCGTGACCTCAGCATAACCGATATAATGGTTGGGAGCGGAAGGATAGAGATTGACACTCAGAATCCCCCAGTCAAGGACCACTTCAGAAGAAAAGGCGGGAGAAATGAGCGACATAAATACCAAAAAGAAAAGAGGGAGACGCATAGATCTGCTAAACTGCTTTTTTTTAATAATACATTTCTCTTTCGGGATCATAATAATCTTCCGGCTTGGAGCGTGTCCAGTATTTCTTTCCGGCATTCTGCCTTACGGCATCGTTAAGGCTGGGATAGGGCTTGGCCGGCTTGCGGTCCTCGGGCAGCAAAAGCTGTTCGATCGCATCCAGGATCTGGTCGACGGTAGCGGATTTGGCCAATAGCTTGATCAGTTGCTGGGCCGCTATTGTTCCGACCAGCTTAACAAGACGGCCTTTAGTGCCCTTAAAGATCAGGTTATCCAGGATAAACGGGACAAGTACATCAACTGCCAGCTCCCAATAATCAATATTGGGATCGACATTTTTACTTACATCTTCTTTCTTCAAAGTTGCAGTACTCATACAAACTTACTTTATTAAAATGGGATTATCGGGTGAGAGAATATATCCAAACTGAAGCGTAAATCTAACAAAATAAAGCACCGAAAGTTCTAATTACTTTCGGCACTTTATATTATTAAAGTTACAATTTAAATAAAGGTCTCAGGACAGGATTTCATCGGCAAGCTCTGAAGTAGATCTGGCGTACTCGTCCTTCTTAGCTCTTATTTTATTGATCCCTTCCAGAACCTTTTCCCTCAGATCATTCGTGATCTTATTGGTAGCTCCGGAGATCTTATTTCTTGTTTCTTCACCTTTTTCGGGGGCCAGAAGAACTCCCAGTGCAACACCTGCAGCTATACCTGCAAAGAGTGCCAGAATTGTTTTACCTGCATCATTACTCATGATAAATAAAATTTATTTTGATTAAGAATTATTGATACAATTTAATGTAAAGCTAACGACAATATTATTTGATTATTGTCATCATATTCACATTGAATTTTATATGAGGTTAATCAAAAATATCTTTTTAAAGTTCCATCGACCAGCCAAAATATATCCTAATCAAATCTTAACACGCTGTTCTACCCCATTCTTGGGAGTTACTCTTTTTTTATTCCGATGCATTTGTCGTCCATTTTACGGCATAAATCTGTTTTTTACAAAATATTATCGTAAAGATAGTACTAAGCAATACATAATACCTTACATTTGCGTTATCTTTGTATTGCCAATCATTCTTTAGGAAGTTTTATTGGGATCAAAATCTTAAATCTTTAAAATCATGGTATGAGCACGAAGGAAAGTCCGGAAAAGGAAACACTCAAAGTGGAAAACACAAAGGCTCAGATGCGCAAAGGAGTGCTGGAAATGTGCATCCTGGGCATCATCAGCGGAGAAGAGCTTTATACGACAGATATCATCAACAGACTTAAAGAAAATGAACTGGTCGTCGTTGAAGGTACCGTATATCCCCTGCTGACAAGACTCAAGAACGGAGGCCTGCTTGAATATTCCTGGCAGGAAAGTAACAGCGGCCCCCCAAGAAAATATTACCGCATAACGGAAGCAGGAGAAAGCCTGTTGACCGAATTGCTCGAAAGCTGGAATCAACTGGTCAAAGTCGTCTCTCAAACTACTAAAAAACAATAAGATCATGAATAAGACAATCAATATAAATCTCGGCGGATTTCCATTTACGCTCGACGATATTGCCTATGACTTGCTGGATCGCTATATAACATCCATTAAGAATCACTTTGCCTATTCCGACAGCTACCAGGAGATCATCACCGATATCGAGATCAGGCTTGGTGAGCTGCTTCAGGAAAAAACCGCCGCAAAGCAGATCGTAACCACAGCCGATGTCGAGTTTGCGATCAAGATCATGGGCCGTCCCGAAGAGTTCGGAGCAGAGTCCATTGACCTGCCCGGAGAGGATATTGAATCCAACACGAACGGCCCGACTGAAAAAAGCCGTCCGACAAGAAAGCTGTTCCGCAACATGTCCGACAAGAAGCTGGGAGGCGTATGCTCAGGGCTCGCGGCTTATTTCGGCATCAAAAACGCCAACTGGATCAGGTTGGCCTTCCTGATCTTTACCACAACGGGAGGATTCGGTATTCCATTATATATTATCATGTGGATATTCATTCCTGAAGCCAAAACCTCTGCCGATTATCTTGCGATGAAGGGAGAACAAGTCACCGTCAACAACATCGCCGAATATCTCGAAAAGGAGATCCATAACTTTTCAAGCCAGCTGTCAGACCTTACGGATGATATTACAGGCAGATTCAGCGGAAGCGAAAAAAAGTCCTTTAGGGCCGGCGGACCAGCTATCGATCTGGAAGAAACAATCAAAACAGGTGCGGCCCGCCTTGTAAGCATTTTGAAACCGCTCGCCCTCATCGTGGGGGGCTTCCTGCTACTTTGCTTTGCGGGTATCTGGATCAGCCTTATTGTGGGTTATGTCATCTCCATGCCTTTTATCAGCTATATCAACAGCACTTCTCCACTGATCAATTTCATTTCTTCCGTCAACAGCTTTGTTATACTTGCGGTACCGTTGGTTTTCATCGTCTTCTGGGCCCTGCGGCTCGTGTTTAAGACACCAATCCACAGGAGCCTGCGGCAGAGCCTTCTGATATTCTGGCTGTCTAACCTGATCTGTTTTATCATTCTCGGTGCCACCACCTTCAAAGAATACAAAAACTTCGGTATGCAGGAAATCAAGCAGGATCTGGGCGGTATAAAGAGCGACGTCGTCACGATCCAGTCAAAAGAGATAGATTATTCGCAGGGCCACATCCGGTTTGGCGATCTCAGGTTTGGCAATGACGATAAGCTGGAGATCGCACATGATATGCGGCTCAACATCTATCCGGCGCCCAACGAGGTATGGTCTGTCACCAAAAAGATCAAGGCCCGTGGCGTCGACAGCAAAGAGGCCAAAACCAATGCTTCCTGCATCGATTATACCATTGTGCCGATCGACGACCGGACCCTGGAGATCCCCTCTTTCTTTTCCATCAATCCGGACTGCAAGTACAGGTTCCAGCAGGTGGAGGTGGATCTGTATGTCCCCGTAGGTAAGTCGATCATCATACCGCAAAGCCTGGAATGGAAGCTTGGGCAGGTCAGATACGATCAGAACCAGATGAAAGACGGGTGGAAATACATCGCCGGCAAGGAATACCGGATGACGGAAAAAGGCCTGATCTGCCCCAATTGTACTCCTGAAGAGCTGAAAGGATACAGCGAACCGGAACAATACAACTATGTCTCTGACGGGGAGATCCCGGATGAGGCGCTACTGCAGACTACAGAAGATGACAGGTCCATCCCGGCCGTAAAAGATAAGATATGGAACGTTACATTTGATAAGATACTCAGCGGCGGCTCTGACAAATACAGGTTTGAAAAAATAGAGCTCAATGTGGATCAAAGCACCGACAGCCTGATACACATCATCCGTAAGTTCAGGTATTACGGGAAGAGATCTACCGACAATTCCCAGCTGGAAAATATATATAATTACAGGCAAAACGGGCAGGAGATCATCTTTTCCAATGTAGCCTTCGTACCGACCAACGCCAATGTTATCAACCCAAGCATTGAGACGACCTTACTTCTTCCGGAAGGCACAAAGATCCGTTTTGACGACTCGATGAATAATTTTGATGGCCAAATCAGGTTTGATAAAGACGAAATACCCGGTTCCTGGCGTTTTGTGAAAAATGAGTTACTACAAATGGGGGCAAAAGGCCTCAAATGCATCAACTGTAATTAAAATCTATTAATGGAACAACCAAAAAACGCTACCACAGAACGCTTTCTGTGGTGGCTTGCATCAGCAGATGCTGAACTTCTGGATGGGAACCGGTCCGAGCAAAGAAAATTCAATCTTATCGGCCTCTCTATCTTATTCACATGGTTATTTGCGACAGCGGTCTGGGCTTACTTTTTCAGCACTGTTGTAGACAACGGACTGATCGTCCTCCTGGGTGGGTTGCTGATGGGTGGCATCGTCCTGACGATCGACAGGGTATTGATCGCAGGTATGCAGGGAGTCGGTCAGAATACCAAAACCGGCCCTATCCTTTTCCGCGTAGTAATGGCTCTGTGCCTTGGAGCCTTCATGGCCCAACCGGCATTGCTTTATCTGTTCAAAAAAGACATCGACGTACAGCTTACCTTTGATCAGGAGGTCAAAAAACAGGCGACGGTAGCAGAGATCAAAAGATCGCTCCAGCCCCAGATGGCTCCCCTGATCGCTCAACGCGACTCACTGGCCAGGATACAGACCTCGCTCGACTCACAGGTAGTAGCTTTGAGAAACACTTTTCTGGCTGAAACAGACGGAAGCGGAGGTACCGGCAAAATAGGCATCGCCGCTATCGCCAAAGCCAAAAAAGCCGAATATGACGCAGCAAGCCTTACCGCTACCCAATGGAAGGCCGCATCGACACCGCTGCTTACGCAGATCAACACCCAGCTGGATACGCTTACAAAGATCCAGAACTCAAGGATAGCAGCCTTCGATGCCCAGGCAGGCGACGGATTCCTCGCCCGGATCGAAGCCCTTCAGCATCTGATCGAATCAAATGTGGCTCTGAGATGGCGTTATGTACTTTTATTGTCGATCATCATGCTGATAGAGCTGGCCCCGGTCCTCAGCAAGCTGTTGCTGACCACTAAGGTATACAACCAGCGTATGATACTCGAAGAGGGCTACCTCCTTAACCTTGACAGAGAGGTATTTGAGAAAAAATACAGTGAAGCCAAAAAATACGCCGATGGAATGCACCAGTCTAATATGGATGCCATTGACCAGATATTTGTGCAGTCAAACGAAATGCGTGAAGGGCTGGATAAGAAAAAGATCAATGACTATGAGCTGCACAATCAGGGGCCCGCATCGGTCAATGGCCTGCTGGCCCATATGAAAAGGTCAATGCTCGGAAAGCATAGCTGACATACTAAATAAAGCTATCCGGTGTAATAACAAACGTGAATTGGCCGGCATTTAAATTGGAGAAGGGACATGACGTAACGGTCGTGTCTCTTTTTTTCTGAGCAGGGAGCCACAGTCCCTGTCATTCCCGTTTCTCCAATACATAGATGTAGTGATGCATAAAGTTGGGGAATAATCGCACGCTGCTCCTTTCTGTAACTTTGAGGCCAAGTTCCCTGAACACCCTGAGGTAATGGCTGTGAGACCGGAAATTGAGCGGAACGGGAATACCCTCCTTGAGCTTATTGAGCAGGTAATCGCTGCCCTGGATGTACCATTTACCAGCATATTGATATACATCTCCTCAGCAATGATGATAGTCCCGCCGGCTTTGATCAGCCGTCTCAGCTCTTCGAGGTATTTTTCGGGATGATCCGTATGATGGAGGCAGGCAAGCGCCAATACATGATCGAAGGTATTATCATCAAACGGACAACAGAGCCCGCTGCTCTGAACGAAGCGCAACCGTGGATCCATTTTTTCCAGGTCCAGGTTCTGATCCGCTACGATATCGACCCCGGTAATAGTCAGTTCCGGCCGGAATTCAAGGAGCTTCATCGCCGTGTACATATTACCACAACCAAAATCCAGGACGCAGGATCCATCCCGGACATACGGGGCGATCTTTTTAGCCAGGTAATGGGAGCGAAGCCCTGACAGCCTTTTATATAAAGGAAGATCCGCTACGAACATCTCAGATCAGTACGGCATTCATCATGGCGGTATCAGAGACATCCACACGAATGTTCTCCATCAGCGTGGTCGCCAGCGAAAGTCCCACATAATCGACATGGACCGGGAACAGCTTGTGTTTCCGGTCGACCATAACCGCCACCTCGAGCTTTTTGGGCAGGATCTTCAGCAAGGGCTCAAATGCATAAAAGAGCGTTCTTCCGGTATTTGCCACATCGTCGACAAGAATGATATTTTTTCCTTCCAGTTGGCTGACGTCAAAGTTTTCGAGATAGATGCCTTCGGCAGTAGGCCGGTCGGCCTTGACACGGATCCGGTGTACCGACGAGTGGATAGTGCTGAATTCCAGAGCATTTAGTTCTTCAGACAGCAACCGGGCGAGTGCATATCCGCTGTTATTGATCCCAACAAAGTAAATTTTTTCTTCGCCAAGGTTTCTTTCCAGAATCTCGATGGAAATCCTCCTGATCTTCTGAAGCATTTGGCTTGTATTTAATATTTGCATTATATTTACTTTTGAAAAGGCTAAAATTATATAAAGATTAAGAGCAGATGATCATTTCCCAGATACTTTTTTTAGTCATCCTCATTCTGGTTTCCAGAGAAGCATTGAAGCGTTACGGAAAGATATACCGGAACATCTCCCTGGGAAGAGACGACGAGCCTCTCAATAACCGGGGAGGCTTCAGGAGAATGCTCCTTGTCGCTTTCGGGCAGCAAAAGATGTTCAAAAGGCCTATACCTGCCGTTCTCCATTTTTTTATCTATGCGGCCTTTGTCATCACACAGTTCGACCTGCTGGAACAGATCATCGACGGATTGACCGGCAGCCACCGGATCCTGTCAGGCTTTCTTGGCCCCTTCTACCCTTTTATGATCAGTGTCATTGAAGCCCTGTCCGTTCTGGCCTTTATAGCCACTATTGCTTTTCTGTCCAGAAGAAACCTGCTCAGACTGCCGCGCTTCAACAGCAAAGATCTTGCAGGCTGGGCCAGGATCGATGCCAACCTCATTCTGCTGGGAGAGATCCTGCTTCTGATAGGTATCTTCTGCCTCAATGGAGCCGATAAGACGCTGGAAGCCAAATATCCGGAAAACTACCATGATACGGGCTTTTTCGTGATCACATCCTGGTTGGGACCCCGGCTGTTCGGTGGCGCATCGGAATTTTTCCTGCATGTGATCAGCGGATTCGGCTGGTGGCTGCACATCCTGGTAGTATTGGGCTTCGTGCTGTACCTGCCCATATCCAAGCACCTGCATATCCTGCTGGCTTTTCCCAATACCTACTTCTCATCCGACAATCCGAGAGGCCGCATGATCAATATTCCGGCTATAGAGGCCGAGGTCAAAAATATGATGGAAGTACCGATGACCCATCCGGTAAAGGAAACGCTGGCTGATTTCGGAGCGCATGACGTCTTCCAGCTTACGCGAAAGAACCTCCTGGATGCCTATACCTGTACCGAATGTGGCAGGTGTACTTCCGTATGCCCGGCCAACATCACCGGCAAAAAGCTCTCACCTCGTAAGATCATGATGGATGTACGTGACAGAATGGAAGAGGTCGGATCAAAAATGGATAATAAGGATTACAGGTCTACAGACGGTGATACAGACAACAACGCCGGTTATAACGATGGAAAAGACCTGTTTGACCATATTACAAAGGAGGAAATCAGGGCTTGTACCACCTGTAATGCCTGCGTGGAAGCATGTCCCGTGCTTATCAATCCTTTGGAGATCATTCTCCAGTTGCGCCGCTATGAAGTGTTGACCCAGAGCTCAGGACCCTCCGACTGGGTACCGATGTATACCGCATTAGAAAACGGCGGCAGCCCATGGCAGATGTCGACCGAAAGAGATGCATGGACCAGGGAATTGGTTTAAATTGATATAATCAGCGATAAATGAAAATAAAGACATTGGCAGAAATGATGGCGGAAGGCCGCTCTCCCGAAATCCTCTTCTGGGTAGGTTGCGCCGGAAGTTATGATGCGAGGGCGCAGAAGGTTTCCGCTGCATTTGCCAAGATACTCGACGCCATAGGTATCGAGTTTGCCATTCTGGGGCAGGAGGAAGTATGTACGGGTGATCCCGCCCGCAGGGCAGGCAATGAGTTTATCTTCCAGATGCTGGCCAATCAGAATATCCAGACGCTGAATAATTACGGCGTCAGAAAAATAGTCGCAAGCTGCCCCCATTGCTTCAACACATTGAAAAACGAATACCCGGAACTCGGCGGCAACTATGAAGTCCTGCACCATACACAGTATCTCAATGATCTGCTTCGCGAAGGAAGGCTCAAGATAAAAGGCGGAGCATTCAAAGGCAAAAAAATAACCTATCATGACTCTTGTTATATGGGGCGGATCAACAACGAATACGAGGCGCCACGGGAATTGATAGCCGCACTGGATGTCGATCTTGTTGAAATGAAAAGAAGCTGTAGCAACGGCCTCTGTTGCGGAGCCGGCGGAGCACAGATGTTCAAAGAGGACGAAGCCGGTAAAAAAAGGATCAACATTGAAAGAACGGAAGAGGCGCTGGAGACCGGCGCCCAGATAGTCGCCTTAAACTGCCCGTTCTGCAACACGATGATCTCGGACGGTGTCAAGGCTAAAGAAAAGCAGGATGAAGTAATGGTATATGATATCTCCGAAATGATCCTCCAGTCCTTGTAACTATCCGGCTGATTCTCCGGTTCTTATTTCTCCTTCGAAAGAAAAATTTAGCCTGAACCGCAGAAATTTAATCAAATAAATATTTTTTAATATACATTTGCACCACAATTTTCGGATTGAGGGCCTATAGCTCAGTTGGTTAGTAGCACCTGACTCATAATCAGGGGGTCCCAGGTTCAAGTCCTGGTGGGCCCACCCCGGTCAAAGGGTTTTGAATAACATTCAAGACCCTTTCATTTTTAATTATGCCAGATAATTCGATCAGAAACATCATCTTCGATCTGGGCAATGTCCTCCTGGACATTGATTATTCCCTGACAGCGCAGAAGCTTTCCGCCATTACCGGCCTCGATATCAACAGAGACCTGATGGAGCGCGGAGAGGTCTTCAACAAGTTTGAAACGGGAAAAATACCCTACATTGTCTTTTTCAATTATTTAACCCGCATATCCAGGAAAAAAGCGGTCATCAACGACATGTTACCTGCATGGAATGCCATGCTGCTTGATATACGCCCCGAAATAAGGGCCTTGCTGGAACGACTGTCGGACAAATACCGGCTCTACCTGCTCAGTAACACCAATGAAGTCCACCTTCAATGGCTGGACAGGTATCTGGCCGACAACTGGTCAAAAGAAACCTGGTACAGGAAGATATTTACCAAAACTTACTACTCGCATCTCATTGGTTATCGCAAACCCGATGTTGCTTGTTTCGAATTTGTGCTCAACGATGCCGGCCTTCTTCCCGGGGAGACATTATTTATCGATGATGTGGCGGAAAATATCGCCGGAGCCAGGTCGGCCGGCATTCAGGCTTACCGGTTTGACAGGAGCAAATGGCCCCTGGACCGGTTCCTCCGTGAAAAAGCAGGCATCCCGGTATAAAAACAGCTGAATATGAACCAAACATACTACTCTTCATGTTGTCACTACATAACGTCCGTGACAGAGGGCAGATCCGTTTCTCAGAATTTATGTATAATAAAAACTTTAAATATATTTTCGAATCTGTAGAAATCTTTTCAACTTTGTGCGGATCATTTTCTAAATAAAAGAAACAACATGAAAAACATTCTTTTCTTAGCGGGACTTCTTCTGATGATATCCTGCAACAGCAGCAAAAAAATGAAAAGCAGTAATGAGCTGTACCTGACAGGCACCAGGTGGACCGTTATCAAGGTACGCGAATCCATGGCGTCTTCATCAAGAAATCCGAGAACCATCGAGCTCGCCCTGCCTAATAAAAAAGGCAACGGTACCTTCAGTGGAAATACCGGTTGCAATACGATGACCGGAAGCTATTCCAGCGAAAAAGGCACTTCCAAGATCAGGTTTTCCGAAATAGCTAGCACCAAGATGTTATGCCAGGATGACAAACAGGAATCGATCATTTTGGATGCTTTGAACAGCGTCAACTCATATGAACTATCAGGAAGTATTTTAAAATTATATTCCGGCGGTGATCTCCTTTTGACACTTGAAGGAGTAAATATTACACAATAAAACTATATTACTAAACATGATTTTTAAATTGAAATTTACAGCTCTTGCTTTACTGGCATTTGCGGCTGTCTCATGCAATTCCAATAAGAAAAAGGTCGAGGCCTCCGATAACAAGGATTACAGCAATTTTACCAGGGTTGGCACGCTCGATACCATGCAGGATAAAGAGATGCTGCCCGGGAATGTCAAGTCGGTCGATGAATATGTCGTTATTGCAAACAAAGGTCTGCGCTATGATATGAAAGAAGTTACGGAGGGTACCGCTAAAACGTCTCTTTCCTTAGCAGGAAAAGCCAATAACCATATCAAAACCAGTATCAAAAAAACGGGCTCTGCCTATAGCGACTATGACTTTGTCTATAAAGGCAATGATCTCGTATATGTAGAATCAAAAGAAACCTTGGGGGATGAGGCTGTCATGTACAAATATTATTTTGACAAAGGTAATCTCTTTGCCGCTTATAAGGCTTCCCGTAATATCAATAATTCTTCCAGTAGTGACAGCAGATCAGCCAGTAGTGAAATGAATTTTGAGAAGACCGATATTCCTGCGGGTAAGGCCAATGAGCTCATAGAAATGGAAAAGGCAGCAAGGCAATCATTTATAACGATCGCTCCTTATAAGGCCAAAGTGGTCAAAAACGGTGAAAAATATACTGCAGTCACCTGTTATGATGGCAAAGAGTATACTTTGGAGGATAAAAACGGATTCCTGGGAAAAACATTCAAGGAGCATCCGGTGGAAGCCGGTAAGTTTATCCTTGTGAGCCTGAACGGAAATATCGATGCGGCCAATAAGTCCATCAGCGTCCAGTCAGGTGTTTATATTGCTTCAGAAACCGGAGGTGCGGATTGCTTCTGACCCTTCTAACGGAACGAAATAATTTAAAGGCCGGATATTTGTTCGGCCTTTTTTTATTTATTTTACAGCCATGGATATTACGACATTGATCAATGCCTACAAAGATTTTAAGGGCACTTTACACAACGAAGAGAAGAGATCGGGCCTGCTGGAGCCGGTAGATTATATTCTAAGGCTTAAAAGTAAAAAGGTGCGCCCTCTGCTGGCGCTCATCGGCTACAGTCTTTACAGGGATTCTTATGAACAGTGCCTGAATGCCGCACATGGGCTTGAAGTATTCCACAATTTTACTCTCATGCACGACGACATCATGGATGCTGCTTCCATGCGCCGCGGGCAGGCGAGTGTTCATGAAAAATTCGGGACCAATGAAGCGATCCTGTCAGGAGACGCCATGTCAATCATGGCATATCAGTACCTGATAAAAGATTGTCCGGATTTTAACCTCCGGCCATTGCTGGGCCTGTTTAGCCGTACCGCTTTCGATATCTGCGTAGGTCAGCAACTCGACATGGATTTTGAGAAAAGGACAACCATCACCTCCCGGGAATACACCGAAATGATACGTCTTAAAACAGCCGTATTCCTGGGCATGGCTCTACAAGCCGGTGCAATGGTAGCAGGTGAAAGCTACGAGGCTACCACTCCCCTCTTTTCATATGGAGAGAACCTGGGTATCGCCTTTCAGATCCAGGATGACCTGCTCGACCTGACCGGAAATGAGCAGGAAGTAGGTAAGACTACCGGAGGAGATATACTCCGAAAGAAAAAAACGATCTTGATATGCAAGGCACTGGAAATGGCCGGTCAGAGCCAGCAGAAGGAAATACTCTCCCTGCTGCATAACAATACTTTGGCGGGAGATATAAAGATCGGCAGAATAAAAGAGCTGTTTGACTCGATAGGTTTGTTTCCTGCTGTCGAGCAAGATGTAAAAAACTATTTTGCGCTTGCCGACCGGCAGTTGGACGGGCTCCTGATCGATACCGGCAAAAAAAAGCTCCTCCAGGAGGTGGCAGGAATGCTCAAGCAAAGAAAAGCCTGATCCCAACAGAATTTCTCAATCCGTGCCAACTACCTGCATTTATAAAGGTGATCAGCCGGGAGGGGCAATAAAATTTGCTAAAAGAAACACATTGTACGGGGACATCACTTGATATGAAAAAAAATATTAATACAAATCTCATCCCAAGATCCGCACTGGATCAGCATTTCAACAAACCGTTCTAAAATTTAACAGTTAAAAATGTGTTAAATCGGGCAGGAATAAATAATAAAATATATCTTTGAAGTAGAATTTTTCACAAACATTCTTTAACACAAACCATACAACCAGCCTATAGCATAATTTTTACTTTTCAACAATTCATTATCCTTATATTCTTAAAAAGTAGAAATTATGCAATTAAAGACCATCTGTGATCAGGATCTTATCCAATTGTACCTTAATGGGAATGAACGTGCATTTGAAGAATTGCTTCAAAGACACAAAAACAAGATCTATACTACTATTTACTTATTTGTAAAAGATGAGCATCAGGCTGAGGATATCTTCCAGGAAGTCTTCATTAAGATTATAGACACCCTGCGTAGAGGTAAATACAACCACGAAGGCAAATTCGTCCAATGGGCAGTGAGAATTGCATATAACCTTTGTGTTGACAATTTCCGCCGGTCCAAGAGACGTTCAGTCGTCAGCGCTACCGAAAACTTTGATATCTTCGACGTTCTGTCCGTATCGGAAGACAGCCACGAAGAGGTGATCATCAAAAGCCAGAGTCATCAGAAGATCAAAACGCTTATCGATGCCCTGCCTCCCGAACAAAGAGAGGTGATCATCCTGCGCCATTATGCCGATATGAGCTTTAAAGAAATAAGCCAGATAACACGGGTAAGCATCAATACGGCGTTGGGCCGCATGAGATATGCCCTGATCAATATCCGGAAAAATCTGACCGAAAAAGAAGCGCTTGCAATTTAAAAAGTCGTTTTATAGGTTTTAAAGCTAATTTATTTGACAATAAATTAGCTTTTTTCATTTTACATATGTAATTTTGTACTAATATGTACACCACACCTCAACTGATAGACGACTACAGGCATCGCGGTCTTAGGAAAAAGCTCATCCGGGAGCTACAGGCCAAAGGCATTACTGACGAAGCCATTCTTAAGGCTTTTGATAAGGTCCCGCGACATTTTTTCCTGGACAAAGCATTTGAAGAGCTTGCCTACCAGGACCGCCCCTTCCCTATTGCCTGCTCGCAGACGATCTCCCAGCCTTATACGGTAGCGCTTCAGAGTCAGCTGCTCAATATCAGGAAACGAGAAAAGGTCCTTGAGATCGGTACAGGATCGGGCTTCCAGTCATGTATCCTTGCTGAACTGGGAGCCAGGCTCTATACGATCGAGCGACAGGAAGGCCTGTTCCATAAAACAACAAAAAGATTACAGACATTGGGCTATAGTAATATAAGGTGTTATCTGAGAGATGGGTTCCAGGGCTTACCCGCTTTTGCTCCTTTCGACAAGATCATTGTGACCGCTGCTCCACCGGAATTGCCTTATGCCCTCATCGACCAGCTCACCGTCGGGGGTATCATGGTGTTGCCTAAAGGGGACCATCTCAGACAGAAAATGGTCGTTCTCACAAAGACATCTCCCACGTCTTTCGCATTAGAAGAAAAACTGGACGCTTATTTTGTGCCTATGCTTGAAGGGATACACCAGCTCTGAGCTTATTCTTCATAAAAGGCCTCCGGGTGTAAGCGGTGCATGTCATAGTAAATCCACTGATAAAGCTTTATAAACAGGGAAATTCTACCGGATTGTCTTATTTCACAACCGTTCTTCCTCCGGGACTTTCAGAATGAACTTTTGTCCGTTTCTGATTGCTGTAATCAACGAGCAAAGATGCAAAGGCGTTGGCTACCGGCGTTTTCCAATGACTGGCGCCATAGGTGACGACACCTTCCCTGCTATCCCAGTCCGATGCCAGTAAGGTATACCGGTTTCCATTATTAGGATTGGGACCAAACATCAGATAGTTATTATCAGTACCGGGATCGAACGATATGCCCAGCCTGTCATCCTTGGGCATAAATACAAGGACACCGGGCGTTCCTCTCCTGATCAGGATCTCCTCGATCGTCTGTCCGCCACGGGAAGTGATCCTGCCACCTTCCACTCTGTTGTCATCAGCCTCGAGTACGCGGTATAACAAAACATCACGATCAAGATAGAATTGTACTTTTTTCAGATCATCGCCATGGAGGCCGGAATCTTTATAGAATTGCTGTGTGAAGGACCTTCGCTGTGAAGTGGTGGCACATGAGGTAATAAATACGGCCGAAAGGCTGGTAATAAGAAGAAGTATCCCTTTATTCAGTTTCATGGCTTAAATAGGCTATTTCTATTCATTAAAAGTATAAACTACTTCAAATAAACGCAACAATCCGGTGCCGGGAATTGATTTAACATTCTTTAACGTGTCTCTTAACTTTATTTAACGCAGAAACAGTCATCGCCTTTCGGCAAAGAAACGGCGCATGATCTCTGCCGCTTCATCCTTGCCTACGCCACATGCGAGCTTGGTGGAAGGATGAAGAATGGACTTGCCGAATTTCATAAATCCGTATTTGTCATCATCGGCGCCATACACCACCCTTTCGATCTGAGCCCATTTTAATGCTCCTGCACACATCGGGCATGGCTCGATGGTGACATACAGGGTACAATCGGTCAGGTATTTAGAGCCATAGCTCTGCGAAGCTGATGTAATGGCCAGTATCTCTGCATGAGCCGTAACATCGTTGAGCATCTGTACCTGGTTATACGTCCGGGAAATGATCTGATTCCGGGCGACGATCACGGCTCCGACAGGCACCTCCCCTGCCTCGAATGCTTTCTGAGCCTCCTTCAATGCCAGCTTCATAAAGTAATTGTCCGTGTAGAGATCTTCCATTCTTCGTTATTATCCGAACAACAAAGCTATAAAAATATTTTTCCGTCCTGATTTATATATTACAGGATACACGGCTGGAATGTTTTAAAAAAATTTAATGAACCATCCCTGAAAAAAATTCCAGTTGTTTCCATTCAATACTTATATCTTTGCGCATGGAAAGAATAAATAATTACAGCGAAAAATTCGGTGAAAAAGGCCTCACCTTTGACGATGTCCTTCTCCTTCCCGCCCACTCTGAAGTTCTCCCACGTGAAGTCGACATAAAAACAAAACTGACCGAAAAGATCACCATCAACGTTCCTATTATATCTGCCGCCATGGACACGGTAACGGAAAAATCCCTGGCTATCAGCATAGCCCGCCAGGGCGGGATCGGCATCATTCACAAAAATATGAGCATCGAGGCACAGGCATCCCAGGTACGCAGTGTCAAACGTTCGGAGAGCGGTATGATCATCGATCCGGTAACCTTACAGGAAACCGCAACCATAGCAGATGCCCTCCACCTGATGGAGCAGAATAAGATCGGCGGGATCCCGATCGTCGATGTGCATCAGCGACTGAAAGGAATACTTACCAACAGGGACCTACGGTTTGAAACCTCGCCCGAAAAGCCCGTAACAGAGATCATGACCAAGGACAGGCTCATCACAGCGCCCAAGGGAACTGACCTGAACCTCGCACGCAATATTCTCCAGACGCATAAGATCGAAAAGCTTCCGGTAGTAGACGACCAGGGCCGGCTGGTAGGATTGATCACTTATCGTGATATTATGAAGCTCAAAGACTTTCCTTCGGCGAGCAAGGATTCATTCGGACGCCTGCTGGTCGGGGCCGCTGTCGGGGTTTCCGCTGATACGGAAGAGAGGATCTCAGCTCTTGTACAGATGGATGCCGATGTTATTATCATCGATACGGCCCATGGACATTCGCAGGGTGTGATCGATACCATAAAAAGGATCCGCGCCCGCTTCCCTGATATCCAGCTCATCGCAGGCAATGTGGCAACTGCTGAAGGAGCTAAAGCTCTCGCTACAGCAGGCATCAACGGCATCAAGGTAGGTATCGGACCTGGCAGCATCTGCACGACGCGTGTCGTAACCGGCGTCGGCGTTCCTCAATTGACTGCCATTTTTAACGTATCACAGGCGCTGGCAGGAAGCGGTGTTCCGGTGATCGGTGACGGTGGCGTCCGTTATACGGGCGACATAGTCAAAGCCATAGCGGCAGGCGCCGACTCTGTCATGATGGGATCATTATTTGCTGGAGTGGAGGAATCGCCCGGAGAAACGATCATTCTCGACGGCAGAAAATTCAAATCCTACAGGGGTATGGGCTCACTGGGCGCCATGCAGCTTGGATCCAAAGACCGCTATTTCCAGGATGTTGAAGATGATCTGAAGAAGCTCGTTCCCGAAGGGATCGAAGGTATGGTCCCATATAAGGGTCTTCTGTCGGAAGTGATCTACCAGTATGTCGGCGGATTGCGGGCAGGTATGGGATATTGCGGGGCCAGGGATATCGAGGCGCTGAAAAAAGCAAAATTTGTCCGGATATCATCTGCGGGCATGAATGAAAGCCATCCGCACAATATCAATATCACCAAGGAATCCCCGAATTACAGTCGCCGGTGATCAGTGAGCTAAATGTGGTGTGTATTTTCATCTAAAATATTGGTTGACATACAAAGGATGCAGATATATGATGCCTGGGAAAAAAGAAGGCGACATTCTCTGCCCGGAACAAAAGTTATTATATTCCATGTTTTTGTATAATCAAGCAAAATAGATACGACATTTGAAACTGTGGCAAATCATATTACTGATCAGCATTACCGGGAAGCTGTTGGGCCAGAAATGGCAGCTGGACTCGTTCCAGGTCGATTTCCCGGTCTATTCTATGTCGATCGCTCCATTGGCCAACAGGTATCTTATTTCCGATGAAATGCAGATATTGAAATATAAGCCCGACGGACAATTTTGGAACAGATATGAAAATAACCGGCTGGGTTATATAGGACTATTGGACGTGAGCAATCCGTTTGTTGTCCTGGTTTTCTATCCCCAGCATCAGACGCTGGTTTTGCTGGATAACAATATGGCAGAGACCGGCCGGATCAATTTCAGCAGCATTGGATTAGGTAATATCCGCACTGCGGCCATCAGTGATGATAATAATATCTGGGTATTTGATGAAGGAAAGCGTAAGCTGGTTAAGATCAATAATGCCGGACGGATCGTTCAGGAAGGTATTCCCTATTTTGGCTTTGACATTGATGCCGGAAACCCTATTTTTTTACGGCAAAGAGCTGATTATGTCTACTTAAGCCAGGCAGGCAAGCCGGTCCAGGTTTTCGACATATTTGGCAAATGGGTCAGGCCGATCGACCTGGGAAACTTTGAAGCCCTGATCTATATCAACAATGTCATCTATTACATCGACGACGATGCGATCAGGGATTACAATATCGAGACTTTTGAAATATCGGAGGGGAACAGATGGCCGGTAGATGGACATACCAGTGTAACATACGATCCTGTACTGAACAGGTTTTATGCCCTTAGCCAGGAAAGAAAAATAGAATACCTGGTCCCGGAACCTCAAACAGCGGGAGAATGAAATCCCCGCAACATTTTTAACACATAATTTATTATTGTCATATTGTTTTATCAATTTTGCACCCTATTTTAATTTCATCGAACATGATCAACATTACATTGCCTGACGGCTCAGTCAAACAATTTCCCAAAGGCAGCACTTCCATGGATATTGCGCAATCGATCAGCATGGGTCTGGCGCAGAATGTGCTGGCTGCCAAAGTCAACGGAGAAGTATGGGATGCCTCGCGCCCTATCAATGACGACTCGACAGTGCAATTACTGACGTGGAACGATACAGAAGGAAGATCGACCTTCTGGCACTCATCCGCACATCTCATGGCGGAAGCCCTTGAAGCATTATATCCCGGAGTCAAGCTCGGCATAGGACCCGCCATTGAAACAGGATTTTATTATGATATCGATACCGGCGACCGTGCCATTGGCCTGGCGGACCTCGAAGCTATTGAGAAAAAAATGGCGGAGCTCGCCTCTCAGAAAAATGAATATATCCGTAAGGAGGTCTCCAAGGCCGATGCACTGGAATACTTTTCGGAAAAAGGGGATGAATATAAGCTTGAGCTGATCCAGGATCTCCAGGATGGCCAGATAACCTTCTATACACAAGGTGGCTTTACCGACCTGTGCCGCGGGCCACACATCCCTGATACAGGCAAGATCAAGGCCATCAAGCTGACCAATGTAGCGGGCGCCTATTGGAGAGGTGACGAAAAACGGCCGATGATGACAAGGATCTACGGCGTGTCCTTCCCTAAACAAAAGGAGCTGCAGGAATATCTGACCATGGTCGAGGAAGCAAAAAAACGAGACCATCGTAAGCTGGGCGCAGAGCTGGAGTTATTTATGTTTTCCGACCTCGTCGGAGCAGGACTGCCGATCTGGCTGCCCAAAGGAGCTGCTCTCCGTAACCGACTGGAGGATTTTCTCAAATCTGAGCAGATAAAAAGAGGTTATCAGCAGGTAATCACTCCTCATATCGGCAAAAAAGAGCTGTACATGACATCAGGTCACTGGGCCAAGTATGGCGCGGATTCTTTCCAGCCTATCCATACACCCAAGGAGGATGAGGTCTTTCTTCTAAAGCCCATGAACTGTCCGCACCACTGCGAAATATACGGCCATAAGCCACGTTCGTACAAGGAGCTGCCGCTCCGCTTTGCTGAATTCGGCACCGTATACCGTTATGAGCAAAGTGGTGAGCTTCACGGTCTGACAAGGGTAAGAGGCTTTACCCAGGACGACGCCCACATCTTCTGTATGCCCGAACAATTGAAGGATGAGTTTCTCAACGTGCTTGACCTGACGATGTATGTAATCAAAAAGCTGGGATTTGAAAACTTTACGGCACAGATATCACTGCGTGATCCGGACAATAAGGAGAAGTACATCGGCAGCGATGAGGTATGGGAAAAGGCTGAAAGCGCCATTATAGACGCAACGAGAGAAGCCGGGCTTGAAACCGTAACCGAGCTGGGAGAAGCTGCGTTTTATGGACCGAAGCTCGATTTTATGATCAAGGACGCACTGGGCCGGAGATGGCAGCTGGGCACCATCCAGGTTGACTACAACCTGCCGGAACGATTCAACCTGGAGTATATCGGTGCTGACAATACGACACACAGGCCGGTAATGATCCACCGGGCGCCATTCGGCTCTATGGAACGATTTATCGGTGTGCTGACCGAGCATACTGCAGGCAAGTTTCCATTATGGCTGGCTCCCGAGCAATATGCCATCCTTCCTATCAGCGAACGGTTTGTCGACTATTGCAAGGATATCCAGGCTCAGCTCGCGGCCTCAGATATCAGGGGCATCCTGGACGAAAGAAATGAAACCATCGGTCGCAAGATCCGCGATACCGAGCTGAAAAAAATTCCGTATATGCTGATCGTCGGCGAAAAAGAAGCGGAAGAAGGAAAAGTTTCCGTACGGAAGCAGGGAGAAGGAGATCAGGGTACAATGAGCGTGGAGGACTTTATCAGCTACTTCAAAAAGGAGTTGTAGAAGATCCGGCAGATTTTATCAACTGCCTTGGCTCATTTATCGAAAAGCATATCTAGAAAGAAAGTTATTTAGTAGCTTTATAAGCAGAACGGGCCTAAGCATCCGGCTTCCCTTCCTTAAAACTTTAACAGTATCCGGGTTAAAGTTTTAAGGATTTTTAAGATAATAATAAAACCATTGAATTACCTTTGAGGTTATTATAAGACTATGAGAAAAATATTTACCGTCACTTTCTTATTCCTTTCCGGCATCGGGCTGCTCAGGGCATCCGGAGATAACGGCCTGGGGAATAATAAAGTGAATGTGATAAATAGGATGATCTGTCAACCGGGAGATGAGATCGACATCAAGGTCTCTCCCAATCCTGCCATAGACTATTTTACTGTAACGTCCAACATCAGCTATACCAGGATCGTTCTCTATAACATCATCGGCAAGCCGCTAAAAACATATCGTCCCGAGATCGACAGCCATTATGAGCTATCTGATCTGCCCGGCGGCATCTACATTCTCCGGTTTTTCGGAGAATCCAATCAAGTGATCAAAACGATCAAGCTCTATAAAAAGAGCTGACCTTTCCTGGAAGATCAATCAATATCGTCCGCAAACTCCGGTATAAATCTCTTTTGTTCTGTCTGTTTATCTTATTTAGGCTGCTGTACTTGACGGGATTCTTTTATCATCCTGGCTTTTTTCTGCCTGTCAGAAATAATCTTATTAAGCCAGTTGGGAACGATGATCACTCCGCTGAACAGGTAGAAGTAATAGGAGATTAGTCGCCATAACAAAGCAATGATCAGCGCAACACCGACAGGAACATAGTCGGAAAGGAATCCGCCGAACACCCCTTCTATGATACCGGATCCTCCGGGTGAAGGGCTGAACATGATGACCATAAACATGGTCTGGATCCGGGCATAGAGCTCGGCGACAACAAACCAGCCCCTGTCAAGGCCGCCTATGATACCGAGGATCAGCACTTCCAGGATCAAAAACCGGAAAACCCACGCAGCTATGGTCGTAAGCATAGCACCGAGATGATATCTGAACGGCTTGCCCTTGATCTCGATCGAAGCCAGGACGATATCATCACCCAACCGGACCGCCTGCTCATGCCATCTTTTGAGAAAAGGAACGGAGGTCACAAGGGAAAGCAGAGACCGGATCTTGGCCGGGCTTATAAATAAGCCGTACAGAAACAGAGTGCTGTATGCCGTTTTAAAAATATAGGCCATCAGAAGCGCGCTGCCCGCCACGGTTGAAAAGTTGAGGGCTGTCATGCCCGGCCTCACCATTTCCGGTCCGAAGATCAGAAACAGGATAGGTAAGGTTATGACAAAGAAATAGGAATCCAGGATCGCCGTATAGAGAACAATGACGGTCGTTCTGGCGGCAGACAGCTTTTCCTGCGCCAAAGCGAAAAGCGCGACCGCCGAGCCGCCGACCGCTGTAGGAGCGATAGCAGAACTGAACTCCCAGATGAATATCAGCTGGATACATTTCAGAAAGCTGAATTGTTTCTCAGAAAGAATGTAGAGCCTGGTAGCATAGCTCAGATGCTTAAGCGCCATAATGACGACCGCCAGACCTATAGCGAAAAAAGCTCCCGTGGTCCATGAGATCTTGCGAAATTCATCAATGTCAAATTGCTTCCAGAATAAGTAACCCACGACACAAATGCCTATGAGGATAGGCCATATAGCTCTGGAGATTTTAATTGATTGAACGGCCTTTTGATCCGCACCCTCAAAAGCAGCTTCAGTCGTTTCTTTCAATTATTGCTATTTTAGTGACTGATACATTCTTTGACTGATCAAAGATTATCCACTTAATAAAAAAGAGAATGCGTAAAGGTTCAAATATTTTTTCAATTATTCCAGCTTTCCTTGTTTTTTACCTGTTAATTTTTAATTCATATGGCCAGAATAAATGGACACTACCTGAGGAGCTGCACGAAAATTCGGGCTTTGTATTTTACCAGGGCGATTCTATATTATGGATCAATGATAGCGGGAATACCCCCGCCCTGCTTGTTTCCGACCGAAAAGGCCGGAATGTCCGGCAGATCAGCTACCCTGTAAGGAACATCGACTGGGAAGAGCTGACGAAGGATGCCCGGGGCAATTATTACATCGGTGACTTTGGCAATAATGATCTGATACCGCGTGTTTTTAAGCTCTACAAATTGAACAGCAAGCTGGAGCTGACCGATTCGATCTGCTTTACATATCTTTCAGAGGAGAAAGGTCCGCGACCCTTCGACTGTGAAGCGATGGTCCGGGCAGACGACGGATTTCATCTTTTTACAAAGGGGATAGATGCTGTCCGGCGTTATGAAATGTGCCATTTTGTGATCAAAGATGAAGGCACATCGGCGTATGCTGAAAAGAAGCATTGCACGTACGACCTACAGCCCTTTATTGTAACAGGAGCGGCAATAAACCCTGCAGGTAGGACACTGGCGTTGCTTACCTACCGATATAAGTTCATACTGGGATTTTTACCGGATACGGATTCAAGGATCTATTTTTTTGATATCTCTGACGGTCTGGATGATCTGATGGAGCATTGCACAGGATATTATACCCTGCCCACGTTTCTCACCACACGTCAGTATGAAGCTATTGCTTATGACAAGCAAGGCGGGCTGTATATTTCTTCAGAACGGACACTATTTCTCAAACCGCAAATGAGAAAGGTCAGAGTCCCCAAAAAATTAAAAAAGCTAAGGCGTAGCCAGGCTTAGTTTCAAATATATTCTCTGGTCAGGATATATTTTTATTTCAAGAAATGTCAATGGGTCGGGACCATCATAGCTGTATCTCCTGATATTGAATTTCCGCCTGACAGCGGGCTCGCCGCCGGTAAACGTGTAACCGTACCGGCTGAGGATCTCGCTGGTCTCTACGATTATTTTTTCAACATCACCCGTTCCTTTCCACTCAAATACCTGGCTATCACAGAAGTCAAAAGCTTCAAACAGCCCCACCTCTTCCTTCGATCCATAACTTTCCTTCCTGATATCACAGCCGCAGTTACAGCTTTTCCGGGAATGGATCGCAGTGATCCCGCTTACACCGAACAGATCGATCAGTTCCTTCTTGATATCCAGCACAGCTTTTCTCTCCGGCGTCAGAGCGATCGTATCATGTCCACCTTGAGCACACAACAGATAAGATGCTGACGAGACCAGGCTCACCAGCATAACGGTAAATATTTTCCTAAACACGTATGACATCGGAATCAAAACTAAAACAACGCGACATTTTTTCCTATTTTCGCAGGAAAGATCTTTGGATGAATAACAATATATTAAGTGTCAGAAATGTTACAAAGCGATATGACGGGCATGTCGCCCTTGATAATGTCAGCTTTGACGTACCTAAAGGCAGTGTCTTTGGGCTATTGGGTCCCAATGGTGCCGGAAAAACATCCCTGATCCGTATCATAACAAATATAACGCAGGCCGACGAAGGCTCCGTATTGCTGGAAGGGAAAGACACAAGGGAGCTCAACAGGGGACATATCGGTTATATGCCGGAGGAGCGCGGCCTCTACAAAAAGATGAAGGTAGCCGAGCAGCTCGAATATTTTGCCGCTCTGAGAAGAATGGAGAGGCAAGCAGCAAGGGAGCGCATCGGGTACTGGCTGGAAAAAATGCAGATTTCGGACTGGGCGTATAAAAAGATCGAAGAGCTGTCGAAAGGGATGCAACAGAAAATACAATTTATAGCTACAGTTATGCACAACCCCACCTTCCTGATCCTGGACGAACCATTTTCCGGGCTTGACCCCGTCAACACGGAGCTACTCAAAGAAGAAATCCTGAATCTCAACAAACAAGGCACGACGTTGATGTTTTCCACGCACAGGATGGAGCAGGTTGAAGAGATCTGTGACCGGATCGTACTGATAAGCAAAGGCCGGAATGTCCTCGACAGCACCGTCCGGGCTACAAAACAGCTGTGGAAAGAAGGATTGTTCCATATCCAGTTCGAGAGGCCGGTCGGTTCACTGGCATCTTTTGGCCCTGAGATCGAGGTAAAAAATATCGAGGGTAACGATCTATGGCTCAAAACCAGGGATCTCAATGCCCTGAATGCATTCATATCGGGACAGATGTCGGAAGGCAACCTCCTGACAGGATTGAGCGAAAGCCTGCCAACCCTCAATGAAATATTTATCAAGACCGTCGGGAACACTTATATAACAAATGAGGAAAATAAGGCAGGGCAACCGGCCGGCGCATGAGCCCTTGATCTTCTGACGGCTGGGAAGCCATCGCTATTTCCCGCAAAAAATGTCATAAGCCTGATCGACAAAACTGAAGCCGACATTGGCCATATTGGCTTCAGAGCACATAAGCACAAAAACATCGTTATTGGCTATTTCCGCCCGCAGGTCCAGATCCGATACCATCTTCCTGCTTCCATCATTTCTGTTAATCTCCGGCCAAAGCTCATTGTAATAATACCAAAACTGCTGACCTGCAAACAGATCGCCCATTCTTAGGCTATAGATCGTCCAGTAAAAACTGTCTCCAATAGATATAAGCCGCAGCTTTGGCTTTACCTTGACGGTATCAACAGTATAGAACGGATAGGCGAACAAATCACCTCTTTGCTTAAATATAAGATTGAGCACATCGCCAATATCGCTGTCCGTACCCTGAGGTTCTGTATCTTCCAGGAGTATTTTACTGACCTCAGGCAGGGGCGTGCGTGTCTCCCTGGCGATTATCTTTACAAGTGAATCCTGCACCAGGCTCCCGCCATAGACGCTCCAATGGGTACCATACCTGGCAAATAAAGGATACCGGCTTGTATCCCGCAGCGCTTCAAAATATTTTGTACAGTCAAAAGTCGGAACGCCAAACCGAGGCAGATCCCTGGCGTATTTCCCATAATTTGACTTTCCTACCGGCTTTCTAAGCCGGTCCGGAATATATTGGGGAAAATATCTTGCTTTGCCCGGAGCAAGCACGACGATCAGTGCCTTCTTTTTCTTTGCCAGGGTATCGGTAATTACAGCTATCTTTCTGATCCTTTCATTCAGTATCGAATCGCCGGCATAATTTACCCCGTAATAGGCATCGATATACACTTTTTCATAGAGATAACCATTTTTTCCTATGACCACATCATTGGCATACGCTTTATCAAAAAAAGAAAAATATAGCTGATTGTGCAGCCTGACCATATCACTTCTGAAACCAAAGTTATCATTCAGATATTTTTCTTCAGCCTCCTGAAAGCTGGCATCAAACCACGTGCTGAAGGAGAAATCCGGTTCTGCCGCAAGTACTGTCGTTCCTTTCAACGCACCACCTTTGAATATTTTCAGGCAGGACTGGATCATGGGCACCATCAGGACAAAAAACCAGAATATCATTAAATATTTCCTTGTCATCGCCCGTCAGAATCTGAAATAAATAAAAGGATTAAAGCCAAAGCTGGTGATCGAGGCGATCGAAAGAATAAAAAGCACCAGGATAATGGGCGTCATGATCCAGTGCCTTCTGATGGTATAAGTTTCTTCATACACCTTTTGCTGGATCCGGTAGGTCGCCCGGAATACCGCAAAAAACGAAAAGACAGCGGCAATAACAAAGAAAGCGGGGAATTCAGGGTCAGGCTGTATCATCCTGTCCATATTCCAGGTAAATAAGTGTCTGATAAAGGCAATGGCATCCTTAAAATGTTCTACCCGGAAAAATACCCACCCGATCATAACAAAGAAAAAGGTAAGCGCTGTGGATAGTAGCCTGCCCATCTTCTTATACGCCCGGAGAAGAAATAACCTTTCAATGACAAGAAAAAAGCCGTGATATACACCCCAGATGACAAAATTCCAGGAAGCCCCATGCCAAAGTCCTGATGCGATAAAAACAAGCCAGAGATTGAGATAGGTCCGTGCTTCTGAGATCCGGTTGCCGCCGAGCGGGATATATAAATAATTGCGCATCCAGCTTCCGAGCGTTATATGCCAGCGGCGCCAGAATTCGGTAATGCTGCCGGAAGTATAGGGGCTGTTGAAGTTTTCGGGGAATTTAAACCCGATCATCCTGGCTATACCTATCGCCATGTCGGAATAACCGCTGAAGTCGAAATAGATCTGGAATGTATAAGCCAGGATACCGGTCCATGCGGTCACGGTATCCAGTTGTGAATAATCCATGTTGAAGATAGCGTCAGCCTGAGCTCCCATATGATTGGCGATCAGCACCTTTTTGGAAAGACCCAGGACAAACCTGTAAAAGCCGGTCAGCCTGTTTTCGTTATTTTCATTTGCGGTCCTTTCGGTTATCTGATCGGCAATATCATGATACCGGACAATGGGCCCGGCGATCAGTTTGGGAAAAAGTATGATGTAGAGCTGGTAGTCCCAGAAATTTTTCAACGGCTTATGGACTCTCCGGTATACGTCCACTACGTAAGTAATGGTTTCAAAAGTATAAAAGGAGATCCCGATAGGAAGTACAAGCCTGGTCCATGAGACCTGCTTTATTCCCCAACTATTAAGGATAAGATTCAGGTTTTCAATGAAAAAATTGGAATATTTGAAATAAAACAGCAGGCCCAGGTTGATACAGACAGAAATGGCCAGCAACAGACGGCGCTTCCATGTTACATCGAGGCGGTCCATATAACCCACCAGAATAAAATCGAGCAGGGTTGTACCGAGAATTACAAAAATAAATTTAGGCGCTCCCCATGCATAAAAAAAGACAGAAAATACCAGAATGATAATATTCTTGTATTTTCTGTCCGCGATCGTATATATTATCAGGAATAGTGGTAAAAAATATAATACAAAGACTATACTGCTGAATACCATCTATACCTGATACTGCTCCTTATCAATCTTTCATAAACGGATAGTCATCCTCTACATAGTTATCCGTATATAGTTCGGACGGATCAGGCCATGGAGACTCTTCGGCAAAGGCGACAGCGTCCTCGATCTCATCTTTGATCATATCCTGGATCTCAAGAACGCGCGTCTCAGACAGGAGCCCTTCTTCTTTAAAGGCATTTTCAAGGATGCCGATAGGATCAAGCGTCTTGTAATGTTCCAGCTCTTCCTTAGTCCTGTACAGGCCGGGATCGCTGACACTATGACCGCGGTACCGGTAGGTCTTGATCTCAAGGTAATAAGGCCCTTTGCCTGCCCTGATATGCTCAACTGCTTTAGTGATCGCCTCGTGCACTGCTTCCGGGCTCATGCCGTCGACCGGCTCGCTTGGCATTTCAAACCCGAGGCCGATCTTATACATATCTGTGACATTCGACGTTCGTGCTACGGAAGTACCCATGGCGTACTGGTTATTTTCACAGATAAACAAGACGGGCAGCTTCCAGGTCATGGCCATATTGAACGTTTCATGCAGCGCACCCTGGCGGGCAGCGCCGTCACCAAACATCGTAACGCAGATATTATCTGTCTTTCTATATTTTTCTGCAAATGCAATGCCCGCACCGATCGGGATCTGGGCGCCCACGATCCCGTTTCCGCCAAAGAACTTATGTTCCCTGGAGAAAAAGTGCATAGACCCTCCCTTGCCCTTGACACAGCCTGTAGCTTTACCAAACAATTCAGCCATACATTCGCGTGAGGACATTCCCTTCATCAATGCAAGACCATGCTGGCGGTAAGCCGTGACCAGACAATCATCCGGCCTCAGAGCCGACTTCAGCCCGGCAGCGATAGCTTCCTGTCCAATATATACGTGACAAAATCCCCTGATCTTTTGCTGGGAATACAGAAGAAGCGTCTTCTCTTCAAATCTCCTTATACGGAGCATTGTTTCATACCACAAGGCATAGGTATCTTCTGAATATTTAGCTTTTTTCTTTTCAGCAGTAGTTTGCATGATTCAATCTAATTTGAACGGATAAAAGGTAAAAATATAAATTAATCCGTTATCGGGATGCAAAAAATAATGTCCACAGAGCTACTTTTACATTCCGGCAGTTACTCTTTATATAACAATCAGAAAATGATTTTGATAAAGGCCAACTGTCTTTTTATCTCATCAATCCAGTAGAACCCGGTGTATCTAAGCAGATTAGAGTTATTTAATTTCAAAAATTACGAACGGCTGAGCGTGGAGTTTTCAGACGGGATCAACATTTTTACCGGTAACAACGGCCAGGGGAAGACCAACCTGCTGGATGCGGTATACCTGCTGTGTATGACAAAATCCTATTTTCAGTACTCAGAGAAAAATCTTGTCCGGTTTGGCCAGGATTTTTTTCGCGTGACAGGCATTCTTAACAAAAACAGCACACCGTACAAGATCGACTGCAAATTCAGATTACCGTCCGCCAAGAGCTTTAGCAAGGACGACAAGGAGATCAGAAAATATGCCGGATTTATAGGCAGCTTTCCGGTCGTCATGATCGCTCCCGCCGATATACAGCTCATTGAAGAAGGCAGCGAGGACCGAAGGAAGTTTATGGATATTTCTATCTGCCAGACAGATGCCGCATATACGGAAGATCTGAATAAATACAACAAGCTGCTGAAGCAACGCAATGGACTCCTCAAATCGATCAACCAGCATCAATCCTACCAGAAGGAGCTCCTGGACGTATATAACGAGGAGATGGCACGCCTGTCGGTAGCGATCGTAACAAGCAGGAAAAAATTTGCTGAAGAAATGGCTCTTTTGTACCGGGAAATATACAGTAAGCTCAGCAATGACGCAGAGAAGGTACAAATGGCTTACAAGCCCAACTGCGAGGGCGGGCAGGATGATTTTTTAGAGCTGTACCAGAGAAATTTCCAAAAAGACACGATCCTTGAAAGAACGACCCACGGTATCCACAGGGACGATCTGGAATTTTTCCTGGGAGACCAGCCTGTAAAGAAGATCGGCTCCCAGGGGCAGATCAAGTCAACCATCTTCGCTGCGAAGCTGTCACAGTATCAGTGGCTGAGATCGATCACCCATACCCTGCCGATCCTCCTGCTCGATGATATATTTGACAAGCTGGACCACAGCAGGGTCACCAGCCTGATGAAGATCATCGATGGTGCGGATTACGGGCAGATATTCATCACGGATACCTACCGGGAAAGGGTCGTTTCGATCTTACCCCACCTGAATAAGCCATCTTTCAGCTTTTTTATTCAACAGGGACAAGTAAGCAGCTATGAGTAAGGATTTCAGCTCCAACGAAAAAACCCTGAAAGAGCTGATGGAAGAATACATCAGAACCCCGGGCATCCGCAAACAATATCTGAAGATCGTGATCAAGAGCGCCTGGGAGCAGGAGATGGGGCCTATGGTGGTCAGATATACCCGGGGCATGACCTTAAGGAACGGCGTCTTACAGATAAAGATCTCATCAGCTCCGTTGCGGCAGGAGATCCTGCTGAATAAGCTTAAGATCATCGCCATGCTCAATAAGGTCATTGAGGAAGAGCTCATCACCGACCTCCTCATTACATAAAAACAGGGGCATCTCTGCCCCTGTTGATTAAGTTTTAACTAAACAATTTGATCTAGTAAGTAAAGATCAATGTATCATTATCAGAGTTGTCGGTATTACTGATCGTCGGCTCTCCTCCACTATGATCAAGAATAAACATATTGATCACCTTGCTCCCAACCGATGTTGTCGATCCTGCCGTTCCTGTCAGGCCGAACCGCACCACTCCGCCTCCGGCTATCGGCTGGTTGGTGGTCAGCACATAGAAGAACGGATTGGTATCGTTGAACGTCCATATCGAGTTGTTAACAGGTATGCCACCGACTATCATCGCCGAGCTGTTGAATGAGAGCACATAGTCCGGGTCTTTCAGGATATTGACCGTTACTGTCCCCGAAGTCGTCACATTATTAAATTCGAATACCCTTCCAACGACACTGATGGTCTGAACCCCGATAATCGTATTCGGGATAAAAGAAATCGTTGGCGACAGGTTGACTCCCTTCTCATTGATGACCACATGTAAGGTCGCATTAGCGCAAGCTGCCGGTGTATGGTTATCGCAAATGGTATAGGTAAAGTCAATTGAGCCTGTAAAATTACCTGCCGGCTCAAAAGTATAATCTCCGTTAGAGGCCATCGTAATAGTGCCTTCAGCCAAGGATAAGCTGTAAGACTCCACAGTCAATGAATCCCCTTCGGGGTCACTGTCATTTGCAGCCACATTGCCGGAAAGTATTTGTCCGGGCACTCCAAAGATATAATCATCGGCGGCGGAAGTCGTATTGACCAGATCACCAGGCAAAACGGTAATATATACCTTCGCGTTGGCGCTTCCGGGCGTTGCGGGACTTTCCGTCACATTATATTCCAACGAGTCGACACCATAAAAACGCTGAGAAGGAGTATAAGATATAGTTCCATCACCCGGATCGACAATGGCGCTCCCATTGACAGGTGCCTCAGAAATAGTCGGGGTATTCAGCATACCGCCGTCATTGCCTGGTCTATCGTTTTCCAGGACATGGATGGTCACCGACTGAGGTGTAATGTCAGAGCCTTGTGTGTAGATGATATCCGTATTGGCAGTCGGGTTGTTGACTCCATTGGGTACTTTGACCGTAATGACCAAAGGTTCGATGCGGCAGGCAGGTCTGGGTGAGGCCGAGCAAACGGTCACATAAAAGGTATACACACCAGGATCGCTGACTGTAAAGGAGTAAGTGCCGTCATCATTGAGATCAATATTAACACTGGAAGGATTGCCGGGATCAGCGACTGGATCGGAATATTCACCTGGCCCGTCGCTGATGATATCATTGGTGCTTACATCACCGTTGATCTCATGATTGATGAGGCCGACATTAAAGTCAGGATTGGTCTTCATACAGAAGGTCGGATTGGCCCCTCCGGTAAATATGGCTTTTGAATTATCAATAAATGCGCCATATACGTCCAGGTATGTATCCAGGCCTGAGACAAGATCAACATAAGAAATACTTACTTCATCAAAAGGTAAGGTTGCTTCAAAACCGATATTAAAGAAATCTCCTGCAGGATGCCCCAGGCTGACATTAACGACCAGCAAGGTCAGATCAAGCAGCCGGGAATCGTCGGCGACCTCCTGCAGTTGTCCGTTGTTATAGGTTCTGATCTCAATATGATCGATCAGCGCAAGAGCTACAGGAAAGCTGTTTTTCTTGATCGAAAATCCGACATACGTGCCGGGATAGAATGTGTTGACAGGGTCCTTGATCGCCAGCTCATTCCGGACAATAGCACTGACAGCAGAATTGATCCTTGCATAATTAGACGGATTGTCATCCACGACTCGCCATGCATTATCTATCTCACAAGCCGCACAAACACCTCCTGAAGTACCGGTCTTCTCGAAGTCGATCACCACCGGGAAGTCAGGCGCACTAAGACTATAGGTCTGATTGCAATCAAGGTCGTTTTCACAATTATGCTGAATGACAAAATCATATAATTTGACCTCTCCCAATGAAACATCGGCTACCGTTTCAAATATAATTCTCACTTCGTCAAAGGCTACCGGCGAAACAATACCTATCGTCTCACGGATAAGCCCGGTAAGCAACGAAGTACCTACTCCTACCAGCAGCTTGGGGTTCGAAGAAGAATGTACGAGGCTATTGTTATTATACATTTCGATCTTTATCCCGGTCGCGACATCAAGGTCTACCAGTTCATTATACTCGATATTAAAGCCGGCAAAGGTATTTGCGGGATATTCATCCAGTGCATTTTTGATACTGACCGAAGCTTCTGCCCCAACAGCTGCCGTAATATCGACCCTGCCATACGTCAAAGGATTACCGTCGATTATTTTGTCAAGATCGGTCAGAACGCAGGCAACACAGGCAAGACCGTCGGGCAGGGAGGTCAGTGCATTGACAAAGACCGGCTGTGTAGTCTCGTTCAACGCTGTCATCGTGTTACAGTCCGGGAGTTCGGCAGTACAGAACTCCCTGATCACTGCTCTGTATATCCGGGTCTCTCCCAGATTGACATCCGCAAGTGTTTCAAATTCTATCTGGATCTCATCAAAATCATTTTCGGCAAGGAAGGTGACCAGCTGCCTGTCAGAGCTTTGCAGCAACCCCAGGGATAAGACAAGATCACTGCCTGAGGCTGATTCTGACGGCACTCCATCATTATAGGTCCTTAGGGTAATTTTTGATGCAAGGTCAAGGCCAAGAAGACCTGTATTCTGTAGCTCAAATCCAACCAGCTTGGGGCCGGCAATGCTGTCTTCTGCCATTAACTTGACAGACAGGCTTGATGTAGTAGCAGCCGAAAGGACTCCCGGCATCAACACAGCATAATCGCTGGTAGAAGGGCTTACCACATTATAGGTATTCGACCAGTTGGAGAGGTATATCCCTGTGGTTCCCGTGCGATCGGGATTAATGGCTGTGGGATATTCCGGATTATTGAGAGAGGTATAGGCATTACAAGCCGGTGGCACTGTTGCAGCACAGAAATCTTCAATAAAAGCATAATATATATTGGTAGTGCCCAGATCGACTCCTATAGGAATGGTAAAGGTTATCCTGACCTCATCGAAAGGCTGGGATGCTATAAACCCTACTTTCTGCTGATCAGAGCTTGACAAGATACTTGCGGCCAGAACAAGGTCACTGCCGCTGGCCGTTTCTACCGCCGTATTACCTCCGTCAATATAGGTCCGGATAGTTATATACGACAACAGGTTCAAGCCAAGGACGCTACTGTTCGAGAATTCGAATCCGACAAATTTAGACCCCGTGAAGTCACCCACCTGAGACTGAACAGCCACGCTGGTCTGGGTCAGAACAGCCAGAATTCCGGGCGTTAGAACCGCAAAATCGCCGGAGGATGGGCTTACCAGGTTCTCAACATTATTGATCCTGCTTAAGGTCACGCCATCGGTACCGGTATGGTCCGTCCTTATAGCTGTGGAATAATTGGGATTGGATAATGGATCGATCGTATTACACGGCGGAGTGATATTCGATCCGAACTTTTGGACAAGGAAATTAAACACCTGAATATTTCCCGCTGCGATCAGGGCCGTATAATGAAGCCTGACCCTGTCAAACTCGGCAGTACAAAGAAAGCCGATCTGCAGCTTACCGCCTCCCAAAACGGTACTGATGAGATTAGCGCTGCTTTTTGTTTGAACCGGGCTTGACTGCCCGTCTCTATATAGTTCGACTGTAAAATTACCCAATACACTGAGCAGTGCATTCTCATTTACTTCTACCCCCACATAAGAGCCGGTCGGAAAAGGATCGCCCACCGCATTGTTATCCTTTACCTCTATCCAGGCATCTCCAAGCAATCCAGGGACGACATAATGAGAAAAGTTCGTAGTAGTTATGTCGGTGACATTATCCTTATTCTGAAATTCTTCAACTCCAACAAACGTGGATGAGGTTGCTACGACGCCCGGAAGATTATTTAGCGTCATAGTGGTCAATGTATTTTTAGTCAAAGCGCTTGCCTGACCGTAGATCCCGGAATTGACCAGGAAAATGCATAAAATAAAAATAGCCAGCTTGCTCCCATTCAAAAAAACCAAATTGGAATTTGTATTTCGGTTTTGTGTGTATAATTTAGGTTGCATAAGACAGTGTTTTTATTGCTTATTAAAAATTAATCCCGTCAACCAACTCATAACAAAAACCAAAATGGGCACAGGTTTTTTGAAGTAAGATAGAATCAGAATGAAAAGGTGCTTAACATAAATGGTATTAAAATATTAGGAATTAGTTGATTTGCCAAATTTAACCATTCAAAACTCCAATTCATAATGAAGGGAAATGACGGGAATGAAGAGACAGTAAACAATATTTAACTAATACGTAAAATAATTGATATTTTTTAAATACAGATATTGCAATTTTAATATTTATATTACACAATAGATTTCCTGCCAGCTCATTTTATTAACTTATGACAAGATATAATTATTGGCGGGGAAGATTTGGTTGCCTGTTACCTGTGATTTCTTATTAAGCAAAAAAGATCAATTTATGAGTATCCATAATTTAATTGTAAAAAATATTGATCATTTATAATATCCGGTAATCTTAACGTGGGCGGAAAATTATTCTGCATTTATTAAATTGATGTCTGTTCAGCTATTAACAGAATACAAAATTTCCATCCCGGAAAAACTCACAAATAATTAAGCGCATATCGATTACCACAATGCCTGCATAGGGCGGAAAAACAAAAGCGTCTGAAAAATTATTTTCAAACGCTTTTTATTTAATCCTGGTGACCCCGGGAGGATTCGAACCCCCAACCCTCAGAGCCGAAATCTGATATTCTATCCAATTGAACTACGGAGCCGGATTTTTAGGAGTGCAAAAGTAATAATATTTTTAATATCATTGCTCCGTTTCAACCAATTCTTTGATCAACATCATCAGGCCCAGCCAGCCGCCGGCCTCTTCGGCATGACTGTATCTTGCCTGTCCATCGTGCACCCTTGAATAATCGCCCTGCGATATATACAGCGTTGTCTTGCCTTCCTCCTCCGTCAGCCTGTACGTAACGGTCAGATAGTTTTCCGGGATATCCGGCACATCGGAATTGGGATCAAATGTAGTATATACAAGCTCCCGCTCCGGATCACACCTGACCACATGGCCCTGGACAAAGGTGACAAGCCGGCTGTCGACCTCACCCTGCCAAAGCATGGGATTACCCTCCTTAAAACCGGAAACCACCGCACAGCCGAACATATACTTCCGGGTTTGCTCAGGGTTAGTGAGAGCATCCCAAACTCTGGTGGCAGGGGCTTCAATATCGATCTCATTTTCTATGATCAATGATTCTTCCATTTTGTTCATATTTGAGGATTATTAAAATTAATAAGATTGCCTTCGAGATAACATACCCGGCAACGCGGCTCATATATATCTTTTGCCCCCAGCACCACCTGCTCACTATCGTCCGTCAGACGGTAGGAATGGGTAGCCAGGTTACCGCAGTGCACACAGATAGCGTGAACCTTGGTAATATACTCGGCAACGGACAGGAGAGCGGGCATCGGGCCGAAAGGATTGCCGGCAAAGTCCATATCAAGGCCGGCTACAATAACCCTTTTGCCATAAAAAGCCAGCTTCTGACATACATCGACAATCCCCGGGTCAAAAAACTGGGCCTCGTCAACCCCGATCACATTATAATCTTCACAAAACCCGAGAATATCAGCGCTTGACGAAACGGGAGTAGAGCCGATCGTATTGGAATCATGACTGACTATATTGACCTCATCATACCGGGTATCCCTGCTCGGCTTAAAGACCATCACCTGTTGATAGGCATATTGCGCACGTTTCAGCCTGCGGATCAGCTCTTCGGTTTTTCCTGAAAACATCGAACCGCAGATAACTTCGATCCAACCGCTTCTCTGTCCTTTAAAATGAGGTTCCAAAAACATTTATTACCTGTTTAATATATACTTATTTTATTTAATGTATTTTTGTAAGAAGTATAATTCAATATAAGAATCTGACATTTTTTTCGTTGAAGAAAACATAAAAATAAACAATCTATGCACAAATTGAAGTCTCGGGAGTATTTAGATAAAATAAATGAAACCTTTGGCCAATTGTCCGATCCGGCTCATGAAATCGACATCGATACGCTTCTGGGCTATATTCGTGTATTTTATTCTTCCATTAAGTCAATCCCGGTCAAAGCAGGTTCTTCTCCGGCAGGTAATACCATACCTGAAAGAGACACACCTACGGCAGACATACCAACCACCCCAGCTACCAAAGATGAGACAGACAAACCCGGCACCGGGGAAAGATCAGGTACCGACCGGGCAGCAGAGTATCCGGAGCCTTCATCCCATACGCCTGCCCCGCCAGTCGACATCACAGAAAAAGATACTTCTCCCACACCCGAAACCGAGAAAATACCGGTAATTGAACAGATCCATGCCCCTGAATTTAAAACAGTAACTGAAGAGCCCTCTACTCCTCTAACACATGAGGAACCTGCCGAAGCCCCTGAAAAAGTTTCCGGCGGAACAACAGGCGAGGACGTCCTGAAGCAAGAGCCTGAACAAATACCTGAAGTAACAGAGCCCACGCCCTTCGAAGAAATAAAAACTGTCGTGCCCTCGGCAGATGAAAACGAGATCAAAAGCCATCAGGCTGTCGCACATATAATCAATGAACCTGCGCCGCAATTGGGAGTCATTCAACAGCCGGCGGCTCCCACAAGCCATCTGACAGAAAATGCCAACAACATGCTAAGCAGGATAGAATCTCAGCAGAACAAGCCGCTCTATACCGCAACAAGTCAAAAACACTATGATGCAAGCGATGCCGTCGAAGCTATCTTCAGAGATAAGAGCCCGACAGGCCTTGTCGACTTCCTGGGACTAAGCCCGCTTGATAACCTGAGCAAAGCGTGGGGCCTGAATGAAAAAATGCTTGTAATAAAGGATCTATTTGACAATGACTCCAACAGCTTCAATGATGCCGTCGAAATGATCAGCAAGCTTTCTACTTTTGAAGAGGCAAAGGCCTACCTGATCGATCATGTAGTACAGAAATTCGCATGGAATGACGTATCCCGGTTTAAAAAGGCAAGTGATTTCGTCGTACAGGTCAAGCGGCTTTTCGTCAAATAAAACACTGCATTGATCCTCTTTGTACGTTTATTGAACCGGCAAATCCCAAAGGGTTAAACTTTTAAAAGAAGTATGACGTTTCTTTTTCAAAAGAATTACTTTGGAAAAGGACAGAGCAGATATTTTATCCAGCATCAGATTTGCGCTATGGATAGGAATGATCCCGGTTATCGTTTATTTTGCAGGAGCCTTCCTGAATATTGATATAGGCTATTTCGGGATTATACCGCGCTATACCGAGGGATTGACCGGTATCCTGACAGGACCGCTGGTCCATGGCAGCCTGAATCATTTGTTTTCAAACCTTCCTCCCCTGCTCTTTTCCGTTTTTCTGATACGTTTCTTCTACAGGAAGCAGTTCTGGTCGATCTTCGGCCTGAGCTATATACTGACCGGCCTGATGGTCTGGTTGTTCGGCAGGGATGTATCTCATATCGGCGCCAGCGGAGTTGTATATGCGCTCGTTGCATTCATTTTCTGGTCAGGCATATTCGTCAGGAATATCACGTCCATTATCCTTTCTTTGCTGGTACTTGTTATCTACAGCGGTATGTTTGCCGGGATTGTGCCGTCTCCTGATATTTTAGAAAAAAACATAAGCTGGGAAAGTCATCTGCTGGGTGCGTTGGTAGGTATAACGGTTGCATGGTGGCATAAAGATTCCATAACCAGAGATTATAAATCACGACAAAAGCCCCGCTCTTACAGTGTCGATGAACCACGTCAATCCTATTTCAGGCCTGATACATTCGATAAAACAAAGTGGCAAAGATACCTGGAAGACCAGCAATCCAGATTTGATCAATAAAAAAGGGCCTCTACGGCCCTTTTTTGTTGTTGATCTTTTTATCTGATAACGGTGACATCGCCCTTGTAGACCACCTCCCTGCCGTCACGCATCTCCAATATCGCCTGGTACACAAACACCGCCGGCGTATTCGATCGCTGCTCTCCATACCTCCCGTTCCAGCCATACGAAGGCTCATTCGGCGGCGTGTCATTGATCGAGAACTGTACATCTCCCCACCTGTTGTAGATCGACAGACTCTTCACCCTCAACACATTATGATCCGATTGTACGTAAAATACGTCGTTCACTCCATCATTGTTCGGTGAGATCACATTCGGGATAAATACACGGATCACGCTCCTCACACGTACCTCCAGCGAGTCCGTCGCACTACATCCGTTCCTGTTCGTTACCGTCGCTATATACGTCGTCGTATACAACGGCGACACCGTCAGCTCATCACAACCATTACAGCTCGTCCCTGCTGGATTCGAGCTCCACACGAT